>Ga0307376_10003762_pt1 | contig 14099 bp, 15 predicted proteins | sample TR2MG_FD_202536 | JGI IMG/M metagenome (GOLD analysis project Ga0307376, IMG submission 202536) | Soil microbial communities from Risofladan, Vaasa, Finland - TR-2 | ecosystem: Environmental > Terrestrial > Soil > Coastal area > Acid sulfate soil | place: Finland: Risofladan, Vaasa | collected...
AAATCACAATTCTGTATAATTATATCGTTAAAACTATTAACCCCAAACCACATACAACTTCCGCCTGATAGGCTTATCTCAAGACCATCAAAAATTAGATAGCTTTGACCAGCAGCATTATGTACAATACCATAACGAGGAGTAACCGCATCAGTTTCTAATACACATTCTATACCTCCATAATAAGTGGCAGGATTTGAAGTGCAATATATTACTATACTATCGCCAACATAATCATACCAAAACTCCCCAATCGTATCATTAACGGCGGCTTCAGTAGCTCTTTTATATCCCGCACTATTATCATTGAAAACCATATTGGCAACTTGAGCAGTAAATTCAGCATCATCATTAGACCACAAATTACCACCGTTGTCGGTCCAATCATCTGCTTCACTTTCATTTTTAGACCAAGTAAATAGTGGCTTATCACCAGAACCATATGAAGTGAATGTAATCGGATTACCATCACTTCCACTATTTGGAGGAACTAAAGCCGCATCATCCCATACATTCCACCTATCATCACTTCTAAACAATACAAAATCTCCAGGCTGTAGTGTAAGGCTATTCAATTCAGTAATAGTAGCCTTTGCACTATCTGGTGTATGACCATGTTTGGTATCATCCCCGTCATTGGAGAAATACCATTTGGTAGGATCATATATCTCTGAACCTTCCTGCCATCCTCTTACTCCTAAAGCATCTGTACTATATACTTGATTAGCACCTGGACTTGCTTCATCATTAACCAGGTTAAGTGTTCTTGTAGATGCTACAGTCCCACCACCAGTAAGACTATGCTGAGTATTTATAGCAACAATTGTATGATCTATATGTTTATTTCCAGTGAGATCATCACTAAAGTTAGTTAGTCCATATCCCGATGGATCAGTAAATTCAACAGCATCTGGCGTACTGTTCACTGTAACAAAAAAATCTCCTGAACCTGCATATGTACTCGGACTATCACCTAATCCAAGAAATGTTGTTGATGGAGAAATTTCCAACTCCAGTTCTGCCTTTAGATTTGTCCACGATAATCTTCGCTGGCCATTGACTCCGGCATAAATACTAAAGTAATCAGTATTAGCTACTGTTGTAATATTTGTTAGCCTACTGAAATCTAAACTTAAATTTCTTGTAGCGGCTATTGTTCCGCCACCATCCATTCCCGATACACTATTTGTAGCGATTTCTACAGCAGTATGATCGACATGTTCATTGGCATCATAGTTTGTAAGACCAGTAAGATCTATATCTGTGCTAAGATTATGATTATTTAAAATAGTATTATGATTAATATCTCCGGTAAGGTTGTGTCCTCCAGATAGATTTGCATGGGTAATATTTGCTTCATGTTGGGTTACAGCACTTGAGGTTATTCTATCGACATGAATATCTTCAGCACCTGTAAGATCCCATCGAATATGTTCATTGGCTACAAAATCGTCCAGAGCATCATGATTAGCAAATGGATATCCGATCCCATCGATATATATAACACAATATGTAGTTTTAAAAGTAATACTGTCAATGCTCCGAATATCAGATCCTGTAATAGAATCCCCAATCATAATTTTACCATCTACAGCAATTAAATTTTTTACCAGTACATCATAAAATGTAGATAACTGTGCATTAGCAATAAAAGGTATTATTAGTAGTATAAAGAATATGATTTTTTTCATGACTATGTGTTTATGGCTGCTATGTAATCAATTGTTCCTGTAATTACAGATGATAAATTAAACCCGGTAGCTGACTTACTTGATATCTGATAATCAATATTATTCCCAGATCCATCATAACATCTAACTGAAAGCGCATATCCTGTAGTACCAAGAGTACTTGAATAAAGAATACTATTCGCACCTACACCATTTACTGCAGTAACATCAGATCTTATGTCAACAGATCCCGTAGGTCCTGTAGGTCCGGAAGGACCACCACCCGGTCCTGTTGGTCCGGCTGGACCAGTAGGTCCTGTAGTTCCAGTATATTCTACTGGCCCGGTAGGTCCAGTGGATCCTGCCGCACCATCAGAACCTGTAGGTCCGGTAGCTCCGGTAGTACCCGATCCTCCAGAACCAGTGAGATTTCCTTCATTAATTAGTTCTGCTATCTCGTTAACTTTTACCCGAACCTCATTTAGTTGTAATCCTTTAACTAAAAAAGTATCGTCAGAATCTTTATAATCATATTCACGATTAGTATATTTTAGTATATATTCAATTGCCATCTTATCGGAGTATTGTATATTTATAAAGACCCTCAAGTATTGCCAATGCGCGATGGTTGCGAAAATCATCTCTCTTGAGATACGCAAGATCACTCTCATTGGTCATAAAAGCATTTTCCAAGAGTACCCAGATACCTTTTGTCTCTCTTAGCATATGAAAATTAGCACTAGAGATACCATTATCATGTCTTGGTCTCACCACATGTCCATTTTTTAAATCAGAATCTATAATAGCATCAGCTATATGTCTGGAAAGTTTCTTGCCATCTTTTTTTATTTTACTTCCTCTCCCATAATAATAAACGCCAAATCCATGTGCAGCTGGATCATCAAAAGCATCAGCATGTATAGACACGCCAATGGTTTTTTTACTCCTTGCTTTGGCATCGTTGTAAATATTTCTTTCAAGAGTAGATCTTTTAATAAGATTTTCATCTTCCCATCCGGATGCCAGTGAATAATATTCTATACCACATGCATCAAGAAATAAAGTAAGCTTATCTTCTACAGATGAATTAAATTCATTTTCCCTCAAGGATCCATCAGTACTTCTTTTACCGGCAGTCTTCCATCCATGTCCATCATCGACAACAACCACCCAATCTCTGAATGCACTTTTCAAAGTCATAACCATTGCAGTATCAAATATATCTATCATAATGATAAAAAATATTGGAACAGTACACCGATACTAAGTAAGAACGAAAACAAGTAAAACATAAAAAGGAATGGTTCTTTGACGAATATTATTTTTCCGTTAAACCATTTTATGTTTGTTATCCAGATTAACACTTTATCAAAGAAAGATGTCCTTCCAAGGTAATGCCATTTCCTCAGTGCAAAACAACCCCAGATAGGATTAAACAGTCCTGCACGTATAAGAACATACATCAAAAAAAGATAAGCAAATCCTGGCCACCCAAGAGTTCCTCTAACCATATAGTGAGCAGTAAGTATGGCACCAAAAAAAGACAGTATCATAAAGCCTTGAAAAAGTTTGCCTCTAAACATCTTGCCAACAAAAACATATGCATCACCTATAGCATCAAATACTATAATTAAAATAAATATGATCCACATGAGTATCATCATCCTACTATATTATATTTCAGTTACAGAAAGATTTCTTAAACTAACATTACCCACATCATTACTGTGGTAAAATTGTAACACAACAGTGTCATCAGCAGTAGCTATTAATACATGACTATTATACCCTTCTAAAATATTAACAGCAATGATAGTATTAGATCTGCTAGTGCCACCAAAGCCGGTTGCAAATCTAAATCCTTCAAATGTAAGGCCACTATTCGTGGTTAAATTAAATTTAACTGAATAAGAAAAACCATTAAGAACACTTATTTCGTCTTCTGTACCACATATCTGCAACCCAGTTCCATTTGAGTCGGCATCAAATCCATAAGTACCCACTGCAGTAAAAGTAGTATATGGATTACCTCCAGAATTAACAAGTGGAGAACTATTTAATAATGGTTTTCCCATATTTCTTTGAAAAACAGACAAACCAAGATTCAGTCTCATTTCTTATAAACTTTTACATATCCACTGCCAGTAATATCAACACTGGTAAATTTTATAGGGAAATATTCTCCTACATTAAAATATTCACCAGCAATAGTAACAGCCTGTCCTGCCGTAGGACTAACTCCGTCAACAACATAAAGATCAGAATACCTTCCAAATGTAAAATCCATACTCGAAGGAACAACACTGCCAAAAAGAATACCGAAAAAATCACCAGGTCCTATTGTCCCAGTAGCGGATGCTAATACTGCGCCATTCTCACCATGAGACTTTACACTATCATTGGATAAAGTTGTAAGAAACTGAGTTGAGAACTCACCTTTTCCACCTACTTTTGTCATGATTGATTATTTTTAATTATAAAAGATTATACTCCGTCTGGGGTAATTGAAATAACATAACCTGTATTGTCTACTCCGGTTAAGATCCATTTTGCTGCTGTTACAAGTTCTGCCTTGAATGTTGTATAGGCAGGAATAGCTGCTTCAGAAGCGCCGCTGACATCATTGACGTACATTCCTGTTGCCTGCTCATATGAACGAATCTCACATCCTGTAGCCTCAATGTGTCCACGAATAACAGTACCAATGAGTCCGGTAGAAGCTTCTGGTAAACTTATGGCATTGTTTACAATTGCAGAATAAACAACTACAAACTGATTTGCTCCGGTAAGTATTGCAGTACCAGTACCGCCGGTTATAGCAGTAACACTAACAACTTTTCCTACCAGACCATCTTTCAAAAGAACACCGTCAGCATTTATACCATTCCCGACTGTATATTCACCAAGCGTATCAAACGCACCTACACCATCACTGGGAATATGAGCAACAACATCATCCCTGATATTATTATAATGTTTTCCTCTTACAACAACAGCATCATCTTCATTCTTGATCCCTGCTGTATGATTTTTTGATGTTAATCTTCCTGCTTTCATTTTTTTATTTATTAGGTGTGGATATAATTATACAAGTTAATAGTTTATTCAAATCGCTCTAATAGAGCTATATTGTTTTTACCTTCCTTAAATATTCTTCTTATAGAGAAATTATTTTAGTGCTAACCAATATGCTTTTGTTAGTAATTTTTTATCTGTTGATTCAAAAATAGCATCAAGTTGTGCCTGTTCTGCTGGAGATAATCCAGATCCAGTACTTATTACAATAACTTCAACAGGATCATATGCCTTATCGATATCCACATTAGCAGCAACACCTGAACGATCAAACACTTCTCTGTCTGCTAATCCATCAGGTACATTTAATATTTCATTTAGAATTGGTAATGAATATTGTCCAGCACCGCCTGTATCATAAGGAACTATGCGTACTCCTGCCCGTAATCGAGTAGACCTTGGAGTATACTTTCCTCCACCTTTAGATTCATATCCTACAAAAGTAACCATAGGATCAAATTTACGTTCCCCATTAACATGTAGCCTCCTCAACGCCCTGTGTTCCTGTTGCATTAGAGCAGGATCAAAGCCATTGGTGACAGTATCTATATGTAGATATATCAGCTTATTGACATAATCCTCTGAAGCTATTTGTGCCATTGACGAACATCATTATACATTAGTCTCTACACTAGGCGAACAGGTTACAGCAATAGTCGCTGACCTGGTTATACTGAAAACAGTCTTGGCTGCAGTAACACCACCATCGCCCTCACATTCAAAAACAACATCTTTAGAAGTTCCGGCAGTTCCTCCGTAAGTATCACCATCATAGTCGAAAGTGAAATCGATCCTATTGGTTAATACATAATCGGTACTTACATTTCCTTTTACTTCAGTATCTGTACTATCTCTGACAGTGATTGCTCCAGTTGCATTGAAATCACCTGCTCCTGGTCCATCCAAAAAGAAAGCATGATACCATGCATTTGTATCTGCAACAGCATTCACTCCAACTGTAACCTGAATACCTGCGTAGAACGGATAAGTAAATGTACCTCCAGTGTTTGATGTAAATACTATACTTTGCTGATCGGCAACCGGGATCTCATAAATATAAAGTCCGGTAGCATCAGATCCAGATTTAGAAACAACCTGGCCAGCTGGATTATAGTAGTACCATGTACCAACTCTTTTTCCATTAACTGTTCCTGCACCATCATCGATGTCATCATCTGTTTGTGCAAGTGCATCCAGAAAAGCAACACACTGAGAAAGACTACCTGGCCCTGTATTATAAACCACCCAGTCAAATGAACCAGTACCTTCATTGAATCCACTCACATCTATTGGTGCGCCAAGCTTCTCAAGACTCATCTGATCCCATGGTCCTGTCTGACCACCACCATAAACATCTGCCAGCGCATAAGCGCCACTCGTAAGGTGTACTGTTTCACCAATAGCAAATCCAGATGAATAACCACCCATCTCTGTAACACCAGAATCGATTAATACTTTTTCATCATAGTTAAATCCAAAAGTCCGGATCCTGTTTGATAAATATGTCCTGGTGTCAAAGTCTCCATATCCAGTATCACCGTATGCGGTACTTCCATATACCTGTATGGCCTCATCTATAGGACCAACTTTTGCAAAGTTAATACCAGTTTCTCCAGTGCCAAGTTGATAATATGGTGCTGAACCGGTTTCTATATTACCAAGTGAAACAACACCATAGTAGATCCTACTGATCCCAGATGTTGTTTCTTCATTCCATCCGGACCCACGGATCTTAACCCTATCGTCTGCATCAGCATTGGTATTATCAGTAGACGATGTATCTGTTCCGTACCAATCATCAAATACTCTCCCGTTGACAATCTTGTATGCTCCACCAAATTTAAACGTACCTTCAAAGAAGTAGTCAAATTTACGGAGTGTTTCATCCAGCCTACGCTGTTCTCTCTCGAAAGCATAAAGAGCTTCCATCTTAATCCCATCCTGGTTAGATAGCGGATTAGGATCTGTTGCACCTCCACCACGGGAAGTCATATCAATGGTCGCCTTTTCCTCGACAGTAATCAGCTGTATCCATCCGTTTTCAACATCAAAGTAGATGTTTCCATCGGCAGCAGATCTGGTCCCTGTTGAAGACTGGACAAGCAATGAATCATAATTTGATAAATCTATTGTTGCCATAGTTGTAAATATTAAGTTTCTGCATTAATAATCGTTTCAAGTTTCTCACTCAGTTGTTCGTTCATGTCTCCAAGAACTTTAACCGCATGCTCCAGCTGCAGAATTTTATTCTCATAAAAGGCCTTTTGGGTCTCCTTTCCAAAATCTACACCCTGATGGAAAGCTTCGAGTTCAAACTTTCGCCCAAGATGAATAGCCTCCATGGCAGTTTTTTCATCAAACTTATTTTCAAATACGAACAATACCTCTCCTTCAGGGGTCTTGACGTACCACTTATTATCGTGTTCTCCTTGATTCCATCCGGCTTGTGCCGTTGATAATTTAAGTTTTGTATCCATTAGTTATTTTCGTCTGGTGTTAATGTTATTGTTATATTCTGATCTCCATCAGCAAGCGTATAGTAAGTCACGCTTTCTACATAATCCTTTGGTTCTGATATAACCTGGACTGCTATATTAATAGGTGCCGCATACTGATATGTATATGTTTGGTTATCAACAGTTGCTGTTTCTTGGCCAGTAAGTTCGGAAGATCCAGCGAGACTTCCAAGTGCAGTAACTGAGTAGATCCTCCATTCATAACCAGTAACACTTGGAGAGAGCGTAAACTTAAAGTCATAAGAAGCTCCCACAGTAACCACTGCAGCGCCTTCACTATAATATGAAGGAAGATCTCCTCCGGGATAATATATTGTCGCTGTTCCAGATGATGCAAGAATATGAAGAGCACGGTCACCAGTATTCCCGGATGCTCCAGTACCAGAATCATATCCATCATACGTAATCCCATTCAGAGTATAACTTCCAGCAGAAGCAAATCCTTCGATAGCCCATCCTGTACCCTGACTTATAAAACTAAGATCAGATATTGCAGTTACAGTATCTGCATATAATGCTGCCAATCCTTTTGAAGATGAGAATACAGTTTCTGTTATCGATGATCCGCCTTGGTAAACAGTATCACATCTCAGAAATGTTGATCCAACAACCACTCCATTTGATAAGAAAGTGAACGTCCCCATATCTTTAAACAGACAGGCATTGAAATTTACTCCAGTTGCATTATCAATCATCTCAAAATCACCAGGAGATGTTGAACCAAGAGATGCTACTGTACAGTTAGTTAAACTAAAGACAGTAGTTGTACCATTCACTTCCCACTTATTAAAAACACCTGTTGCCCTTGGAGTATCATCAATATTTATGGCTTTGTTTGAGTCCTCAAAATAACAAGCACCAGTATGACCAATAGATAGTAAACCTTTCTGTATGAATGTACCTCCTTGCAGCGAGCACAGCCCCCATCTGTTAGGGCCAGTATCATTCTGGAATGCCATATCAGTGAAGTTTGCAGGACCAGTAGATGATCCATACTCCGCACGTAATTGGCCACGACCATATCTTACAGCATCAAAACCAAGTGGTGCTCCCTTTGAAGGATATGTTGTAGGAAGATAAACGCCAATACCAACAAGTGTATTTGCTCCTGGACTTCCTTCCGTACCATCTTGAGTAACTGTGGGGCTAATAGCTATATTTTTCCATCCCCCATAAAAATTATTTGGGTAAACATCACTACCACCAGAATTCCACCAAAGAAAATTATTTACATCAGTACCTATAACACATCGTTGACCACCAGCTGAAAAAGTAGCAAGAGAGTTTGGTGCAAAAAGAACTTGCCAAAAAAATACAGCACCCGGATCTGGAACAGTAAATGACGATACAACAATAGCAAGACTTGACAAACCGTCTTTTACAGTAGAAGATTTACATGCACTCCCCTGGATATAATAATCTTGCTCGTAATTAGTACTTGGCGTACCTCTTGCCCATGGGCCAAGTTCCACGAAAGTACCAGATTCGGCATCAGTGATCAGTTGAAGATCCGTTGTATATGTGGCTGCTGCCATTATCTTTCAGCTAACAAATTTTTTACTTCATTATAAATATCTTTCGATACTCTATCATTAGATGGAATTATCAGTGGAATACCACTGCCAAAGGCAGATATAAATACAGAAAATCCATCTTTGGTAAACTCACCGATCTGTCCTTTAACCTCTTCATTTAAAGCATAACCTGGATCTAGTAAAGCTAAAAACGTATTCAGCCCAGATAACTTTTCAAAGATCACATGACACTTGTCTGGTCTGAGATTCATGGATGCTTTATCCATTTGTCTGTAAGCGCATTCATACTCCAAACAATCCTTTGGAACGCTATCCCATATACCACAACCTCTTTCTGGAACACATTTACTACAGTATTCCAATGGTGGTGATTTCATCCAGGGGATATCAATCAGCTTACAACATAATGTACAATCTCCGCATTTCATCTTATACCTCAATAAAATTAATCTTCTTTGTCTTCCAGCTTTTCCCAAATTTATACTTCCCTTTGACAACTCCATTCTTAAAATCAATAGTAATATCCTTAACATCATCCGGAGCTAATGCTCGTTTAAACATCTTCTGTAGATCCTGTTTAGTTACACCATGCTCTGGTTTATCAAGACCTTCGCTACTTTTAAATATAAAGACTCCCATGATTATACCCGTATTAATTTTTTTATAGTAATGTTGCCATCCACATCATATGTTAGATCGTGCGTAAATAGAAGTCTATTATCCCTATAATACTCAACAACGAGAGGATTAAAACTAGCATCATATGATGTAACTCTCATCTCATCCGGCTGAGAAGGGTAGTCCCAGAATTTCGCTCTAATTGCGTCCAGTACAGCCCTGCTTCCTTCATCTATTTTTGGTCCTGCCATTATGGATGTGTTTGATATGGTTCAAGATTATATGGTTCAAGTAATCGATAACAGTAATCTATAATACTTTGTATGTCATCCTGTGTCAGGGTATTATATAAAAGGTTTGTATTAGCATCTCCATAGATTTTATACTCATATAGTATCTCTATATACTTCCCAACAAGCCAGTTCTTCTGGTCAAGATGTTCTATATGCCAGAAGTTACCCGTATGATATGCAAGACTCTTGGCTACTTCGTGCCCAAGCCTTCCATGGAATAGCTGGATAATAGCTATATCCTCATTTAGCTGCGTCTGATTTAACTCTAACATTTTCTAAGGTTTCTTCTGTTAACTCATCAAGTATATACTTAACTCCTTTTATCTCATCCTCAACTATCCAGGATTTCAGAAGCTCTCTCTCTGCATCAGTATTATGGTGGCTGCTTGGTATGACTTTTTCATCTTTAAAATAATGAGACTTCTCACTTTTAAAGAAAGTAAACCCGGTAATCAGTATCTCTTTAAACCCAAGCCAACGTGCTGTAGCAATAGCCATAATACCAACAGTAGGGAATGCCTGTATCTTTTGTGCTACTGCTGAAAATAACTTAGCGTATTCATCTTCTTCATCATAAGTAATAACAACATTCTCCATTTCAACAAGCTTAACTGCTTCCTGCTGCCAGTATACGTGCATCTGTCTTGCCGTAGTATACTCTTGATACAGAGAATTAGATATAGGAAGAACACCAAAGATGGGATAATTAACTTTTCCCTTTGGAACAATCTCCGGATTAAGAGATGATATATTAATATCCGTTCTTTTTCCTATACCTGCAAAGCTATTTAACTCAAAATTATTACAGCGCATGACAAATGACTCATTGATTTTCTTAGATAGATTTGTCTTATATGGTCCATTGCCAACTATAGAACAACGATTATTCTTTTGTTTTAAGCCCCTTAGAATAGTTATGATGATATCCTTCCGGGGTGTAGACGCTTCTTCCTTAAATCTACGTGATGCCTGGTTATGTACAATGATCGGATTATCTGATTTGATATGCTCATTATCAAAGACCTTGATATAATCAGCCGGCAGATCAGTAATAGTAAGAGTCTTATTCTTCTCCATGATAGACTGGAAGTTCTTTCCATCCGGATTATTATTTGATACATTAACCCTAATCCATTCATTTAAAAATTTAATGACCTTATCATTATAATCAAAATAGAGTGTGCCAACCATCATTTCATTAAATCCATTTGGCCAGTTAAGAGTATAGAATGACAGATCCGTGCTTACAGTAGAAAAGAATTCCAGTGATTTATTGATAACGGCATCTGCATCAATCCATACAACAGGCATACGGTACTTTTCCATTACCTGTTTGATCACATTTGGTTTAAGCTGAGTGTTCTTTTCCCATGATCCCTGTGGTTTAATACCTATAATCTCATACTTTATTTTAAGAATATCTAATGAGTCTTTAAGCTTGATCACTTCTGTTTCATATTGTGAGCCTACGGTAAACATTGAACAAATAACAAAATCACGGGGCCCATCAGTCTTGATCTTTCCCTGTCGTTCAAGAGAAAATCTAAGATTCTTTTCATTCTGTTCTTTAATATTTACGGGAAGATCTTTAATCTTACCTACCTTTTTACATGATCTTTCTGAATCTTTATAGCGTCCTGTCCAGTAATATGCAATAGAAAGTTCAAATTCGGCAAGGTATTCCCATTGATTTCTATGAACAAACAAAACATCTTCCTTTGGATATGCCATATTTACAACAGTTGACTGGAACATCAGGGCTTGATTGTACTGTTTCATCTCCCTACAGATGACTCCAAGCATATAAAGACACTCAAACCGTGTAGGCCGGAACTCCCATCCATCAAGAAGAGCAAGTTTTGCCTGGTCAAACTTCTTGAGATTATACTGCATTACCCCAATTTGATATTTTGAATAGTAAACCTCCTCTGGCCAGCCCCCACGATTAACTCTTTCCTGATAATATATCATCGCTTTTTCAAACATCTTCAAGTTTGCATATGTTTGAGCCAGGTAAAAATAACTTCTTACATTTCCAGGTTGATCAATGATCTCTTTTTCGAGTAACATGCGGTCTCTTTCAAGCTTCTCGCTTCTTGTACCACCATCAAAGTGATGTGTTACAAATAAATCATTGTATTCTACCGGTACTATTCCGTCAGAAGATGTAAGATACTCATGAGTAACACCTTCATATCTCCATTTAACATGACCTGATACAAACAATGGTTGTGCAAAATCAAGATTACCGACATATCTTATATGATACATCTTCCCATCAAGCTTGTTTTTATCAAATCCATTCTGAGTATGCACTGTCATATCAGCATCCATTAAAAGCAAGTAGTCTGCTTTACCAAATGCAAGTTGTACAAGCTCTGTCCTGTTATGACCGAAGTTGATAAAAGTACTTTCTTTTAATTCTCCTGGTATATCCTTTAATTTTTTCTGGATAACTTCTTTTGTTTTATCAGTCGATCCAGTATCTATTATACACCAGTAATCAATGATGTCAATACAGGAATCGATCAGTCTCCCGATAACCGCTTCCTCGTTCTTGACGATTGCACAAAGGCAAATTGTTTTTTGTTTGGTTTCCATGCTGTTTAAATAATTGTTCGTTCTATATTGTATTTAAAAGTTCCTGTTACATCATTATCCAAAGTTACTGTTAATTCTATATCATCAGAAGAATAGGCTACTGCAAAAGATACACCGGCATCATCACCTATAAGTGCCCCTTCTGCACCAGTTACCGATACTCCATTATTTGAAATATAGTAAGTATTTGTTTCAACCTCGTCATCTCGCACAATAGCATATTTAATAAACATTGAATTATTCTGAGTTTTACTACCTACCACTATACTTGTACCAGTATTATTTGCGAGTGTTTCAGAAAGATTCTCTTCAGAAGAAGGATATTCATCTGGCATTCTAATATAGATTCTTCTATCTCTGTCGTAACTTACTGTAGAATCAATAGCGTTCTGCCCGATATTCATAGCATTCCATGTTCCCTGAGAATCTGATGGAACTCTCCAGCCATTATTCGGTGTGCCAATAACTTTGCCAGCAGGTGCTGTAAAGTATATATCATTATAAGAACCGTAGGACATGAATAAATAGTTGGTGTTTTCGAGATAGACCTCACTAAAATCCATTGCCAATCTTGCGCCACCATAGTATAATCTGAATGCATTGCCACAATCTTCTATTAATATATCACCTTCAAGTTTACATAATATATTCCCATCAAGAGCTATAGCATGTGGCCAATTAATAAAGACACATTCATCCAGAGTAAACCATTCATTCGTAATATGCAATCCCGGAATAACACCAGAAGTAACTACTCCCTTATTTCTTATAACGCAATTATATAAAGCACTACTATTAAATCTTACAGCGCCTGTTCCCACTCCTAATCCAGAAGTCATATTACAAACAAATATGCAATTGTAGTATGTATTAACAAATCGTTTGGGTATCGTCTGATAAATATTCTTTTTATTAACAACTGTACTTTCAAAAATACAATTATTTACTTGTAACTTAACGCCTCCTCTAGCTGATTGAAATTTCTGTTCATCTGCTATATTGAAGCGCAGATAATAAAAATATAGTTGCCCGCTTCCTTTAGTTGTAAGAGAATTAATTGTTTTTGCATCTGCTATGGTTACAATTGTTCCAAGATCGTAAATAGAATCTTCAGGAGTAGCAGAATCATCATCTGCAATAGATACCTGAGTAGCATTGTTTTTATAGATGGGTTTAGTTGGTACAGTGGTACCAATGAACATGTCTCTATATGCATTTGTGCTAAATGCAGGAGTACCACCACCTTCGGTAACATCATATAGCCATGGATCTACTCCGTCCCTAGTAAATGCAAGAGTACCATCCTTAACAACAGTGGGGGTGCCTTGAATCGTAACCCTGCTCTCTCCGCGTATAACTATTTCACTTAATCTTTCCCAATCCCCAGGGTCTAAAACAAATGTACCAGTACCAAGTTGGACAGTAATATCAGCATCAATATATTTTTTAATAGAATTAAATCCTACGCCTATTGTTTCATATGGTGATCCAGTAGAACCATCGCCAGTTATATCATCTCCGGTAGTTTCGATATGAATGATTCTATCTACACTCTCAAATTCAAAATCTGAATAGCCAGTTGGTCCAGTATCACCATCAACACCAACAGCTCCTGTAGGTCCAGTTATGCCAGTGGGCCCATCAGAACCAGTTAGCCCGGAAGCTCCTGTAGGTCCTGTAGCTCCCGTTGTTCCTGTATACACAACATCTCCAGTAGGTCCAATATTTCCTGTGGGACCAATTATACCAGTTGGCCCCGTAACACCTGCACCCGTAATTCCAATAGGACCT
>Ga0307376_10003765_pt1 | contig 14092 bp, 16 predicted proteins | sample TR2MG_FD_202536 | JGI IMG/M metagenome (GOLD analysis project Ga0307376, IMG submission 202536) | Soil microbial communities from Risofladan, Vaasa, Finland - TR-2 | ecosystem: Environmental > Terrestrial > Soil > Coastal area > Acid sulfate soil | place: Finland: Risofladan, Vaasa | collected...
TGATCCATTTACTATGGTTTATAATTTAGGCAGAATAGAGCAAGCCTCATATAGTGTTGGTTTGATGGCACAGATTAAAAAAGTTACATTTATTATAGATATGATACATGCTTTGGAGCATAATAGTAATTTAGTTTTGGTAGGTTTGCCCCAACAAGAATTCACATGGTTGGCTTCTGCATTGGAGGCAGTTAAAAATGTGGCTCATCCCGTATTGCTTGCCGATTTTATTCAGGATGGAAAAATTTCTGAATTATATAAAAGACAGGTTTTAATGGGGGAACAGGTTGCAGATGAAAAGGGGGTTATGCAAAAATATCAAAATGAAATTGATGAAAGAAAAGATGTCAGGGACAAATGCCATTATTTAAATACTAAAATGCCACAAGAGGTATATAATCTCTTGACATTAACAAAAGACCCCAATTTAATGAAGGCCGCTCTGAGTTTTTATATAACAGCTATAGATTATTTGGAGAATAATACTGTTTTTCTTGCTTCCATAAATGAAATCATAGGTTATTTTGGTAGGGTAAGAAATTTTATGGCTATAGAAAATATTGTTAGGCGTTTTCCTAAGCTTGTAGATATGGGGTTAATTGTTAATGTTTATAAAAAAGCTCCTGATTTAGATTGGATAAGAGATTTATATCATCTTTTTCAGGATAGTGAAGATAGAAAATATTTATTGCAAGAGTTGGGAGATACTATAACAAGACTTGAGAGTAACCATGATGAATTTGCTGAATTTTTCTAATGGAAATCAAAAATGAATTGGTATAAAACAGCATTAACCAAATTAGCTATGACACATAAGGAATTTTTTGAATTCTATGCCTTACAGGGCTTAAGCAATGAAGCTCTAAAAGAAAACCCTGTTATGTTATTTAGGTTGATAGAAATAGTTAATGAAATTAGAGAATATTATTTGGATTATTTATTAAAAACTATAGCTAAAGAATTAAGGCATGCAAAACCATTAATTTCCAATCTTGGGTCTAGACATTTCTTAAGTAATCAAACAGAGGAGCATGAACTTGATTATCTTGAAAGAGTAAGGACTATTTTAGAAAAATCTCCTTTACAGGTTAATAAGGAAATGCAAGATTATGTTTTACGTGTTTATAATCTTCCTGTTTGGGAGGGGGGTTATGGTGGGGTACTTTGGTTTAGAATTTCGAGTTGGACTTTTAAGCTTCTTAATATTGGTGTTATAGAGCAAGGCTATTATAATGAGGTTTTGTTACAAAAATTAAGAGAAGCCATACATATTATAGATGTTATTAATTCTTTGGAACACAATACTACGTTAGTTTTAGTAGATCTTCCCCAAAAAGAGCATCAATGGTTGGGGGTTGCTTTAGATACTGTGTTTAAATCTCCTGATCCAGTTTATTTGGCAGATTTGTCTGGGAATGCTGGGTTGTCTGAATTATATCGCACAGAGATTTTGTCTTTGGAGCAAAAAAGAGAATTTGCAACTGATATTCAGGGCACAGAAGATATTTTAAAGTTTTTTTCTTATTATTTTAGTGTGTCAAAAAGTGATGATAAATATAAGACAGAAATTCTTAATGTGATAAATAAAATTCAGAATACATTTGCTTTATACTACATTCTTTTTAAGGGGGGATTCATTAGTAACTTCATAGCTTTTGATTTGTCTAGCTTAAATGTTGGGCATCAATTTTTAAAGCATTTATTTGCTCATTCTGGGGCAATAGTAAATTATATATTGAAGTATCAAGATGTTTTTGCTGCTTGTAAATTTTTAGGCTTAAAAAATACTTTAATTTTTCCTATCCCCAAAGAAGAAGAACTTAAAAAAATGGTTTTGAGCAAAGGCAGTATATCAAATATTCTTGATTTAAAGAAAGATATTTATCCAGACATAGAAATAGGTCATGATATATTAAGCAGAGCTTCAGCGCAATTTTTACTTGATGCATTATCAATATGTAAAGATATTCAAGAACGTGGTATTTCACATAGTGTTGCTTATAATGAGGAACTTTGTGCAGATGTTAGAAAAATGTTAGAAAGGGGAGAAATAGAAAGAAAAATACTTGATGAGGATGCCCTTTTTCTTATTGAATATTTACTAAATTTTACTTCAGATCTGTATTATATTAGAGAAATCCAAAGTAGAATTATTGCTCTACAAAATCCTGAATTAGCTTTTCTTTTAGCCAAAACTCATTATGATAATAGATGTATAGATATATCTGCTTTACAACAGATAGTGCAGAAGTTTGGAACTATAGAACAATTAAATGGATTTTATAACATTCCTGGAGCAAACAGAGTTGCTTTACAGGGAGCCATAAAGGATTTAAATAGAGATTCTCTAAAAAGGTCGGAATAATATTTTATAGAGAGGAAATTATGCAGTGGTATAGGTTGGCATTGAAAAAATATGCTATTAGTTATAAGGATTTTTTTAAATTCTATGCTTTATCAGCCATTCCAAATGAGGTGTTTGAGAAAAATCCGGTTTTTCTTTTTGAATTTATAGAGCATTTGAATATTATAAGAAATTATTATTTACAATATTTATTAAAAGAAATAGGTCAAGAATTAGATCATGCTTCTGAAAGAATAGATAAAATTAATTTAGGTAAATCAGGTTTAATAAAATTGGTAGAGGTTTTTGGGAGAAAGCTTCCTTCAGATCAGGATTTTTATAAAGCAAAACAAATTTTTAATGATAAGGCTTTATGGGATAATAGTGGTGTTTTTGGTGGTAAAGTTTGGGCGGACATTGCAGAGTGGACTCAAAAATTGTATAACATGGGTATTTTGCCCCAAAAAGATTATACTCCTCAGGTTATAGCAAAGACTAGATATCTTGCTTTTATTTTAGATGTTATTCATTCTCTGGAACATAACACCTCAAGTGTTTTAGTTGCTTTGCCCCAAGAAGAAAAAAATTGGCTAAATTATGCATTAGATGCAATAAAGAATATTGTTCATCCCTATTATGTAGCTAGAATATCTGGAGATTCGAGTTTAGCTAATTTATATTGGAGAGAGATTAATCCAGAATATATGCCATTAAATGATGATGTGGTAAATCAGTCTCAAGAATCTTATCAAGAATTTTATAGAGCCATGGATGAGAGAGGTAAGGTGGAAAAAGAATTACAAAAACTAAAACACCAAAAGATTGGTGGAGAAATAGATAGTGAAGTTATTGAAACTGAAAACCCAGACTTAATGAAAGCAGCCCTATTTACTCGATTTAGATATTTATTGGATCAAAACAAAAATTTTATATCTAATTTGCCTGAAATTCTAAATTTTATTTTGAAATATAGTTCTTCAGAGAAGTTTTTATTATCTACTATTGTTACACTTATTCTTTCTACAGCTAAAAAGCAAAACTTAAGTATTAATGAAATTTTAGCAACTATAGATTTAAATGCATTTTCTGCTTTTGATCTTATGGATTTTGCTATTAATTCTCCTGATTTGGATTTAAATAAATTAAATGCAGCTTTGACAAAATATAATTATACAGGAGCACTTGATTATTTGCGAAAAAATAGTATTACAGATGAGAATTTTTATCACAATATTAAAATTTTAGTTTTTAAAAATAATTTTGTTTTGCTTCAAGCATGGTTGGATTATATGTATGACAACAGTGAAGAAGAAAGGCTTAACCTAGCTCTTAGATATATTTTGAGCCTAATTGACACACATCCTCAGTCTGGTCTGATAAATGTTGTTTTATATGTTTTGGATAATTTAAATTACTATCTCCATTATAGTGAGCAAGAATTAATAAACATAAAAAAAGATTTACTCAATAAAAATATTATATAAATATTTTACAAATTTGGGGTGTAGATTTTTTTAGTATTTTTTTTCAGGATTGGTGATTTTATTAATGAGAAAAATTATAATGATTATTTTAATACTTGTCTGCACCCTGTTTTCTGCGATGGCACAAAATGAATTTGGTTTAGGATTTATTCCCACCCCTAGAGATGAAGCTCTATTATATCCTGCTTATATTTCTTCAGAAATGAGACCTGCAAGTTTGCCTTTAGCATTAGATTATTCTAACCAAATGCCCCCAGTACGTAACCAAGGAAGTTCAGGCTCATGTGCAAGTTGGGCTACCGGCTATTATTATAAGGCATTCCAAGAGGGGAGAGAAAAGGGGTGGACTTTTAGTTCAAATGATGAAATTCGTAGTCCAGCATTTGTTTACAACCAGATTAATGGTGGGCGTAATGTGGGAACTTCTTTTGGTGCTAATTTTTCTATATTAATGCGTCATGGAGATTGCTCTTGGGCAAATATGCCCTATTCTTCTAGTAATTTAACAAGTTGGCCCTCTATGACGGCCTGGCGAGAAGGGATGGATTGTAGGATTGCCTCTTATACTCTTTTGTATCATTCTTACATGGGTGATGCTGCAGATTATTTTGATGATATGAAGGCACATTTGGCAACTGGAGATGTTTTTGTTATAGGATTTCCAGTTTATTCTGATTTTTATAGTATTAACTCTTTCCCACAAAGTGTTTATGATGGCCCAAGGTCTGGAACTAGTTATGTTGGTGGGCATGGTGTTTGCATTGTCGGCTATGATGATAATCGTGAGGGAGGGGCTTTTAAGTTTATTAATTCTTGGGGTACTAGTTGGGGACTTAGTGGTTATGGATGGCTTTCCTATAATTTTATGAGTGAATATTTAATAGAGGCTTGGGCAATGACAGATAGAATAGGGTATGAGCCAACAGCAATTGCTGAGGTTCATATTGCTCATCCCCTGAGATATCAATTGAGAGTGGCTCTTAAATGTGATGATTATTCTGAGACAGTTTTTTGGAATAGAGGAGGTTCAGTCCCTAATATAGATGCCTACATAGACATTACTGAACAAATGAGTAAGCTTCCCCCAAATTCAAATAATGTTTGGCAACTAGAGGTTAAGGATACATATGAGGGAAGCTCAGGACAGATTGGTGGTTTTTCTATAGATTATAATAATACAATCTACACAAGTGAAGATCCCCCAATTGTTGTTCCTGACATGGGGGTTGGCAGTGCTTTTATAGGAGAGCCATTTATCGCAACCTTAACCTTAGCTAAAATTACACCTAGTGTTTCTACTAATACAGTAACCTATAGTTACGAATTAGTTCTTAGTGATATTAGTTCAAGAGTGCCAAATGAAACTTTTTTGCATATGACTGATATGTATGGTATTTTATCCCAAGGTTCTGCTTTGTATTGGAGTAATGATGGAATTACCAATACTTCAGCAAGTTGGGTCTTTGTACAGGATAACCCATTTTTAATTACTCGTTATTTTGACATTGCAGTTCAAGCTGATGAAACCACTTTGGGCACAGTTAGTTTTATCTATGATAGTAATGGACAGGATTTTTCAGGACAAGTTGCAGGGCCAATTGTTGTTAGTTCAGATGCACCGATTGAGGAGCAGACTATTACTATTGATTTCCCTGTTGATGGTGCTATTGTTAATAATAGAAGAATTACCTTAAAGGGGCATATAAATGAAAGTTTTATAGGATTAAAAAATATATGGTTAAGCTTAAATGGTGGTAAGTGGAAGAAAATACCTACTTTTTATTCTTGGTCTATAAATATCAACTTAAATGTTGGGCTTAATAATATAGAAATGAAAGCCTTTAATGGTGAGGAATGGAGTTCAATAACAACAACTACGATTACTTATGAACAGAGAACATCTTCTGTTTTTATTGATAGATTTTTTGCTACACCCCATAGGGATTTTATAGATTTAATTTTTAGTCTTTCTTCTGATAGTAATGTTTCTGTTGAAGTTTATAATATTTCAGGTATATTAATTAAATCCATAATGCAAGACAGAATGATGAACAGTGGAATGAATACAATTGCTTGGGATCAAAGAAATAACATGGGACTTAAAGTTCCCAATGGAATGTATTTAATTAAAATTGTGGCACATGATGCTGGGGGAAGTTCAGCAAGATTTATTTATCCACTGAGTATACAACAATAAGAAAGAGTGCATAAAGGAAAAGAAAAAAGGTTATACTTAAATAAATATAACTTTTTTGTTGGAATTATAAATAAAGCAGGAGAAATAAGTGTTTTTGTTGAAATATAATATGCAGAACTGATCATTCTGTAGGATAAAAGTGAAGTGGGATACAGATGTTTAACCCTGTTTATGTTGTATTCCACTTCACAAAAAACATAAACAGGAGATGGTTTTGATGGGCAGAAGAAAATATGATATGGAGTTTGTAAGAGAGTATTGTCAAAAGAAAGATATTGAATTTTTGGATGATGAATATATGAAATTATATAAATTGATATATTTTTATATATTTTATGTAACTATGAGTGGGAAACTGATTTTCGTGTAATTAAAAATAATGGTAGCGGTTGTCCAAAATGTGCTATAGAAAAAAATAAAAAATACACCATAGAAGACCTTAAAAAACAAGCAGAAAAATATAATGGCAAATGTCTAAGCAGCAAATACATTTCTTATCACACTAAATATATTTGGTATTGTAATATTCATCAGCATCAATGGGAAGCTGCTTGGTCATGGATTTTGGGCAGTAAAAAAAGACATGGTAGTTGGTGTCCGATATGTGGTGAAGAAAAAAGAATATTTAATAAATCATCTTCAGATAAGTATACCATTTATACCATAGATGATTTGAGAGAATACGCTAAAAATAAAAATGGGGAATGTTTGGGTAAAGAATATAAAAATCCTCGAGAAACAATAGAATGGTATTGTAATGCCCATAAAAAAGCTTTTATAATAGTTGGGGTAATATCCTATATTTAGGTAATTGGTGCTCATATTGCAGCAATAATGTGAGTGATAGTGAAGAAAAATTTAGGGGAATAATAGAAAATGTTTTAAATACTGATTTCCCTAAAAAAAGACCCAAGTGGTTAATAAATGAACAGGGCAATAGATTGGAATTAGATGGATATAACGAAGAATTAAAAATAGCTTTTGAATATCAGGGAAGAGGTCATTTTGAAAAAGTATCCGATTTTGGTGGAGAAAAAGCACTAATTAAAAATCAGTTACATGATGAAATAAAGAGAAAGACCTGTAAAGAGATGAGCATTTTATTGTTAGAGCCTGATTATAAAATGTGTGAAGGTGATTTTTATAAAATGATAAAAAATATTGAGAGGTGATAAAATGAGTGAAGAAGATATAAGTATGGAAAATATTGATTTTAGTTGTCATGATTTAAATGGACAGCAGGAATGGGATGATAGTGGAGATGTAGCTATTGCAGCCACGAGCACAATTGACCCCATATATGATAAGCAAGGTGTTATTTCATGGCTATCTAATTCTAAGCCAATTAGAGGAATTATAATTCATCATACGTATTCACCGAGTTCATCACAATATACTGGAAGAAATACTATTTTAGCTATAAAAAATTATCACATGAGTCACGGTTGGTCTGATATTGCAGCTAATTTTTATACAACTCCGACAACAAATGGTTTAATTGGATATACTGCCAGATCATTGACTGTCCAAAATGGGGCACATGCATATGTTGAGCGTTCTTGGTCAGAAGTCCCTGCTGATTTTAGAATACTTGCCAATGGAGATAAGCAGCATGCAAATACATATTGTATAGGGATAGAAACAGTGGCAAACCTAGATGTTGAGGATCCAACTACATCAAAATCTATGAGAAACAGCATTAAATTAATGGCAATAATATGTGAATATCATGGATTTGGAGTAGATAAAATATGGCCACATCGTGCATTAGCTTCTAAAAGTTGCCCAGGTAATAGGGTCAATATGGACTGGCTTCGTGAGGAGGTGAAAAAAGAGATGGGTAATGGAGAAGATTGTAAAGATTTACCAGCAAGCAATTATGCTGTGGAGGCTCTGCAATGGGCAATGGATCAAGGCTTAATGGTGGGTGATGGTACTAACCAATTTCCAAGATGTAATATAACTCGCGAGGATTTTATAACTATTCTTTATAGATATCATAATCAATTTGTTAATAACTAAAGTTGGTTATATTATACATTTTTTAAGGTGTGTAAGTTTAGTAATTTTGTAATAAAATTTATTCTTTTAATAGGTGATAGTTATGTCAAGAATTCCAGATTATATTTTTGCTCAAAATAATGCTCAAGATGGGACTACTAGATATTATATAGATGATTTATTTATGGATGGAATGTCTTTTGATCCTAGATATGAAAATAGAAGTGGTTATATTGAAGTGGGTGGAGATAAGGGGGATGTATATATCAGGGAGGCTTGGAATCAAGCTGGTGGTGTTTCAGCGTTTGGCATAGAATTGCGCACAGGATTAAGAGGATTAGATAATGAAGCAGTGGAAGATCTTATTCATCAAATTATAAAGTTTTCTTATGATAGCATTGGCGGGGACACTTTTATTCCTAATTCAAAAATAGTCTAAGGGTGATAATTATGTCAAGAATTCCAGATTATGTTTTTAAAGAAGCTCAAAACATTTCTCCATTTAAAGGTCTAGATGTGGATTATCAAAAAGATACTTATGAAGTTAGTAAAAACGGTAAATTTTTGTTTGTTGGAAATGAAACACAAGTTCTGAAATTTTTTGATGGGTTACCTGTTAGTTTTGTTCAGGCAATTGTTGATAAAGGCTACTCAATTAATAGATCTCCATGGAATCACATGTAATGTAAATAAATAATATCTCAATACAATGAGGAGGAAATAAAATGAAAAGTTATAGATGGCGTGCGATTTATGATGATGGCACAGTGGTAGATCAATTTGATTTAAATGGTAAAGAAATAAGTTCTTCTTTTTTAGATGCTAAAAAGGTAAAAAGAATGGATTTAATTCCTCAGCAGTCTGGAAGACAGCCAATTTCCTTGGAAGTAAATTTAAATAAGGGAGAAAGATTTATAAGATTTTGGAGAAATTATAAAACAAGTGATGCTCATGCTTGGGCAGTTACTGTAATAGGATTGCAAAAAACCGTGGATGGCAATAATGTAAAATTTTTTGTTTATCTCAATCCAAATGGGAGCATTGATATAACAAGTGATCCGGAGCATAATTATAATCCATAAAAATTTGGAGAAATAAGCTTAATGATACAAGATCACATTCTTAAAAGGCTTTATGTTTATAATAGTTCTGAGACTCCAGTTTTTTTAGAGGGGTTAGAGTTATTAATTCTACCAGGTAATTATGTGAATCTTTATGAATTATTTGATGAAACTGAAATAGAAAATGCTTTAAGCTTAAATGTTGCTTTGGAATTTGGCCTATTAGAGATAATATCTCCTGATTCTTTATTCCAATATACTAGTTATATGGAAGCACAATCTCAATATAATGATTGGACAGATAGCTTTTTTTCAATTTTTAGTGTTGGTAGTAGTTCTTATGATGTTTTGGAGCCAATTGAACTAACTACCAAGTTGGGACCAAGAACAGGTCAATATTATGTTGTTTTACGTAATACTGGAGGAGGTCGAGCTTAATATGGCATTAGAAACCGTAGAATTTATACAGGGAGAGAAAAAGAATTTAGATATAGAAGTTCATTCTATATATAATGAGAGCTTTACTATTACTAGTGGAATTTTCACCCTAACAGATGCTGTTGATGATGTTATAATTAATGCTACAGCAACTAGGTATGTAGAAACCATTAATGATGCAGAAGTGTGTAAAGAAATATATTATCTTTTAGACACAAGTAGTTTGGATGTGGGTAAATATACTGGACAATTTACTTATATTGTTAATACTGAAACCTTAAAATATAGATTTGTGGTTTCAATAATAGAATAATTTTTAGAGAAAAAAGAGGAAAATTATTCTATTATAGAGAAAAATCTTAAAGGGTAAAATGGAGAGAGTTTTTAGGCAAGGATGAAGTTTTAAAGTGTTTTGAAAAAGGAGATGATTTGTAATGAGTCGATATTTTTTGAATACCCAAGAAGGTATTATTCTTATCAATGATGTTGGAGAAGATGAACTAACTATTCCCGGCAAGTCTGTTGTAGACATTGAAGCTATTGAGAATTTGAAGAGTTCTTATCAGTGGAATAAACTTATAAGAAAAAAATTGTTAATGGAAATTACTGATGAGCAGGCTGAAATTCTTTTGAATGATAAATTTGTTATAGCCTCAGATGAAAGTGAAACATCCCCTGTTAGAGATTCTATAACTATTGATTTAGAGGAAGATTTACGTGCCAACGTGCATAGTCATGATTTGACTGAAGAAGAAAAAATAATGCATGAAGTTGGCCTTGTAGATAGTGCTGATACAGAGGAATCTGTGGTAGAAGCTGCAGACAATAATGCTATAGAGGAATCTGTGGAATTGATGGATAAAAAAGAATTTTTAAACAGAATCTTAAGTGAAGTTGGAGAAGAAAAAGTAGATACAGACACAGATACAGACCCTAAAACTGTAGCTACTGTTGCTGAAGTAGATGCAGATTCTGGTTCTACAGTGGCTCAAAAAGTGCCAATGAAGAAAATGGCAAAAGAAGTTGATACTAAATTTGTAGTACCCAATAACAGTTCAGACCACAGACATGATGATTAGTTTTTATAAAACAGGGAGAGGGTAGTTATGGCAAATAAGAAGAAAAACGGTGATTATCAATTTGCTCAAAACTCCTTTAATAGAAGAAGGGAGCATATGAAGGATTTGCTTGACATGGTTGCCGTTATATGCAATAAGGATAGTTTTTCTTATTATAAACGACAAATTATGGACTTTACCTATTCTGATTTAGAGGCTGATTTTGAGATGCTTTCAGATTTAGGGGTTTTAGAAAAGTGTGAATGCAATGCCTCTCTGCGTCAGGGTTGGAGTGAATGTGCATATTGTAGTGGTGCTGGCTATCGGCAATATGATGATGAGGAAGATAAACTTTAAGATTTTGATATTTCCAAAACATAATGAATAATACTGATTCTTTTATGTATAATAAAAAAGAGTTAGTATTATTTTTTTTAGGGTGATTTGTTTATGTATGTTGTTGATTGTGGCCCAATTACCATGGGTCCTATTATAACAAGTAATATTTTTAAGCTTCAGGATATTTCTGTTGTAAATGAACTGAATGATTATTTAACTTTTGAGGGTGAAATTGCTGAAGAAATTAGCATGTTGTGTGGCCCTCAAATACAAGAAGAATGTTTTAATGCTGTTTCTAGAATTCCCTTTGTGGTAGGAAGTGTAATGAGAACCTCAGGGGGAGAATATGCTCATGAAATTATTCATGCTGTAGTTTGTGAAAGGGGAAAAAAATCAGATTTTCTTGATTTGTGTGATGCTACAAGAAATGCAATTCTACTTGCTGAGTCTGGAGGATTATCATCAATTATTTTTCCTGCTATAGGTTCAGGTGTAGGTGGCCTTACTTCCAAGGAGGCTATCTTTACTATATTAGAACATATTCAGTATGTTGTTTATAATGCCAATTTTATGTTCTTAAAAAATATCCAATTTTGTGCAAGAAATTCAGAGGAATTAGAATTATTTCAGAAATATTTTAAAGAAATTTTCAGGAATATTTAATATGAAAAAAATGGACTCTGAAACATGGAATTCTTATTTAATAACTAATGTAAATTTGCCCATAGAATTTACTACAGAAGAGATGCAACAGAAAACACAAATACATTTAAATAAAATTCCCTTTAATTGTCAAAACATATTAGATTTAGGGGCTGGGGATGGTTATGCTGCAGAATTTTTAATGTCTAAAAATAAAAAAGTTATAGCAACCTCTCTTAATTCACAAGAGGTAGAATACATGCTTCAAAGGGGTGTTAAGGCACAAAGGGAGGATATGCATAATTTAAGTTTTGAAAATGATAGTTTTGATTGTGTTTATATGAGGCAGGTTTTAGAGCATGCTCTAGCTCCATTTTTAGTTTTTTCAGAAATAGCTAGAGTTTTAAAGCATAACGGTTATTGGCTCTTGATAGTTCCCCCTGAGTTGGATTTACTATCATCAAGTCCAAATTATATATATATGCACAATAGTGCAACAAAGCACTATTCGGTTTTAACAGAAATTCAATTAAAAACTTTGTGGGAAAAAGTGAATTTTGTTTTTATAGATAAGTGGATTTTAAAAACACCTAATGGCATGGATATAGCTTATTTATTGAAAAAGGAATGATATTCTCATCTTTTTGAATGTTAAGGAGAATGAAATGAAAATTAACATTGTGATTGGTAATAATGATAAAAATTGGATATTATGGGACATGGCAGAATATATTAAACAATACAATTCAGGTTTGGAAATAGAAATATCTGCAGATCCATTGCCCGATTATGATGTTTATCATATAAATAATGATGAAATGTTTGATAGACAGGATATTCCTTGGCATAGAGCCCTTTATACCTGTCACCAATTTGAAAGGGATAATAAAAGAAGAACCTTTTGGGCTAGAGAAGGGGCAATTCGTAACTCTAGAAGAATAGGTTGTGTTTGCAAAGAATATATGGAAATGTTGGAGAAACAAGGAATTCCCCCCGAGAAAATTTATTATACTCCTGCAGGTGTAGATGTGGATAAATTTGTTCCTGCTTATACTCTTAAGAATTCTGATGAAAAATATGTTATAGGATATGTGGGAAGAAAATACGCAAGTGGAAGAAAGGGTGAGGATTTATTAAGAGAAATATTGTTATTATTGCCAACAGACCAATATAAGATTATTTTTCTTGGCACTGGAAGAGAGCAAGAAGTTGAATTTTGTCAAGAAATAGGTTTAGAATGTGAATATTATCAAAGAGGAATAAATATAGAATATGAAGATTATCCTACTATTTATCAAAATTTTGATTGCTTATTAGTAACCTCAAGAGAAGAAGGTGGACCTGTACCTGTTTTAGAAGCTTTAGCTTGTGGCATTCCTGTTTTTACAACTCCTGTTGGTATTACAAAAGATGTTTATAGATATAGTAACTGTTCATTTTATACACAAGCTATAGATGGAGCCACAATAATTGAAAGACAGAGAAGAGGTATTGAAGAAGATCTGAAATTGAATAGTGGAGAAGTTGATAGAGATATATTTGAAAGACAATATGCAGCTTCTAAAGATAACATAAGAAGTTCTATTATGGATTTGCCTTATACTTGGGAAAGATGGGCACAAATTCATAGAAAAATATATGAAGATATTTATGAAGAAATTAAAGACCAAATTTTAATAGAAGATTATATGCATCCACAACAAATGCAACATATCAGTAGAAAATATAGTGAAATGGCAAAAGAACAAATAGACCCTAATCATTTGACTAACTTTTTGCAAATTCAAGATGAAGCCAAAAAGGGACAAGGTATTTTAGGAACTAAAAATATTTTTGAAAATAAACCTGCTATTATTGTTGGTTTTGGGCCATCTTTGGATAAACATTTAGATTTATTGAAAGAATATCAAAGCAACTTTGTTATAGCTGCTTGTGATGCAGCCTTTTCTGCTTTATATCAATATGGTATTCATCCTGACTTTGTTTTTGTAGGTGATTGGACGGAAAAACAAGCTTATAATTTTAGAGAGGGTGGAGAAAAAAGAGGTAAAACTATAGACCTGAATGAACAAAATGTTGTATTGCCCACTATTGTGCATCCTAAAGTAATAGCAGAAATTAACAAAAGTCCTGATTGTCCTGTTTTTTGGTATAACGTTTATGACCCTGGTTCTCAATTAATGCAAACCATTCCTAATATTATCGGTAAAAAGGGGGGATTAGTTGCAGGAGTATTAACAACAGGAATGTGTTATTCTTTTGTGGCTGGTATGGGCTGTTCTCCTATAATATTTATTGGTCATGATTTATATTATCCAATAAATGAAGGAAAAATGCAGGGTTATTCACAATATGCCTCTGAGGAAAAGAAAAAATATCAGGAACAAAGTAAATTTAGAATGGATTTAATGACCTTTCCTGATATAAACAGGAATATGGTTATTACTCACCTAACATTCGCTAGCTTTTATGCTTGGATAAATTATGCCCTTAGTATACACCCTAAAAATGTTATCAATGCAAGTGAA
>Ga0307376_10003767_pt1 | contig 14089 bp, 12 predicted proteins | sample TR2MG_FD_202536 | JGI IMG/M metagenome (GOLD analysis project Ga0307376, IMG submission 202536) | Soil microbial communities from Risofladan, Vaasa, Finland - TR-2 | ecosystem: Environmental > Terrestrial > Soil > Coastal area > Acid sulfate soil | place: Finland: Risofladan, Vaasa | collected...
AAAAAAAGAAAGATTGAAGATTTAAAACAAAAAGCCCTTGCATCCAAAAAAGAAAACAGCATGAGATTCAACCTCATCAAACAGATGACGTGGGAATATATGCAAGATATTTTCATTAACAGAAAAGAGTTATTGAAAACAGATAAAGAAAAAAGTAGCCATCAAAGGATGACAAAACAGTTTAATGATTTAGCTAAAACATATCGAGAATACTATCAATTGGAATTGCAAGTTATTGGAATGGGGAAAACGGAAGAAGAGCAAAAAGCGGCAATGGAAAATTTTGTTGCAGGGATGTTAAAGCAAGCCGTTAATTCCCTTGATGATATTCCAGAGGCGAAAGAGAGACTATCCGAATTTTTAGATTTACATTTGTCTTCAGATAAAAAAGAAGAATCTGATGATATAATAGAGGAGCCTGACGATGACTTTTAAAGTAAAAAAGGCTTCTTTTGATCCATCATCCGTTTTCGAAGAGGCTATTAAAAAAGTAAAAAAGGATAATCTTCGAAGCACAGGAGTGGTTCTAGATGTTATTTCTTTTGCCAAAAACATGCTGAAAATATTCCCTTATAGAACTCAAGAAATTATTCTTAAATTTATATATTCTGGCACAAGGTATAATGAACATCTTTTCATTACAGACGAAGACATTGAAACAATTAATAATTGGAGTTTGCCGAATCCATGGTTAACTGATGGAGAAAACTCAAAATTAAAAAAGCTAAAAAAAAATATAGAAAACATAAAAACAGACCCATATAATAGCTTTTTCAAAGATGTTATTATGGTTTTGGGTAGAAGATCTGGTAAATCATTTATTAGTGCATTGATTGCCGTTTATGAAGCATATAAATTAATAATGATGAAAGATCCGAAGAAATATTATGTTGACGCAGAAGGAAGAGAACTAGAAGGCGAGATATGGATAATTAACACAGCCATAACTGAAAAACAAGCGAAAACAATTGTATTTAAAAATATCAAAGAAATGATATATAATTGTACTCTATTCTATGGAAGAATCGGCAAAGAAAATGATGACATGATGTATCTCCTTACTGACGCAGATATAGAGAAGAACAAAAGGATTAAAGAACATGGAGGAAAAGAGCTTTTTGGAAACGTCGTTATAGCCTGTGGAAACTCAAATTCACCTGCCCTTAGAGGTCATTCAACTATCGCAATTATTTACGACGAGATGGCTCACTATGTGACAACTGACGGAACAGCATCGGCGGAAGAGGTTTATACGGCCATTGAGCCTTCCTGTTCAACGTTTTATAATTGGGGTGATGGACGAAATATCGTTATTTCAACTCCAGATTTACCAAGTGGGTTTTTCTACGATCATTATCAGTCATCTAAAACAGTAGATACAATGGTAATGTTTCAGGTTCCAACATGGGATGCTAACCCAAATTACACAAGGGAGGGACTCCAAGATAAGTTCGATAAAAACCCAGATCGAGCCGCCGCTGAATATGGAGCGGAATTTAGGCGTTCTGGTGGAAACATATGGATTCCTCATGATATTATTGATGAAGCCATATTAAGAAGAAAAGGATGGTTTAAACATGAACAGGGGAGTCCTTCTGTTGACTATTATCTTCATTTAGATCCAGCTAAAAATAATGATTTATGGGGAGTTATGGTTGGTCATGGAGAAAAAAGATTTGATGCCGATAGCCGATCATTTTTAACACATATAGTTGAAGATTATTCTCGGGCGTTTAAAGCTGAACCTGGAAAAATACTAGATCCAGATGATATTATGGATAATTTCGTGTTACCTTTATTTAATAAATTCAAAATTGTAGGAGTTACTTCGGACGCTTTTTTTAGTATGGAGCAACAGAAAAAGCTTAAAAGACATCGAATTAATTATAGAGAAATCTCATTCGCTGGAATTAACAAAAACAAAATATACGAAACAATGAGAGATTTTTTTGTTACAGGAAGGCTTGAATTATGTAATGATGACATGGAATTGCAAGGGGAATTGAAAAATATAACAATAAAACAAACAAGAAGAAATCCCGTCATAGAGAACAATCCATCAGATAAAAACTTCCCCAATGATGATTTAGTGGATTGTTTAGGAGGAATTATAGACTCTATTATCAAAGGGGCGGAGGGGGTGACTAGGCTCCCGAGGTCTAGGACGGTTAGAACCTCTGCGAGATAGATAAAAATAGAGGAAATGATTTAAGATCTTTTGAATTTGAGAATATAGTTTGACCTAATAAGGAGAAGAAAAATGGATTTTCAAATTAATACCGACGATGTTAAAATAGCATCAAAAATAGAAAAAATCTCTCAAACGATTGAGGGCCTTTTGGCTCTTAATGATCGGATTCCTGCCCATAAAGACTCCGAAGTCATGGATATTACGGAAAAACAACTGGATTCAAGCGACTACGAGGGTAAAAAGGTTCGTGGAGAAGAGGAAGGAATAACAGAATTCCAACTTGACGAAAGCGACATCCACGAAGGCTCCGTTGAATCGGTTCAGCAGGTACAGATTGAAGAAGCCAATCCTTCAGATGGAGGGCATAGACCGGAAACATGGGATAAAGACGATGAAGAAGTAAGGGGACACAAATCAGTTTCTCCCCTCTGGCATCAGGTGTACAAGCAGGAAGACGAAAGAAAAAATAAACCCATGAAAAAAAGTTTATAATGCTATGAATGGTATAATTTATAAAGCTGAAAATGAAATAAATGGAAAAGTTTACATCGGACAAACTTGGAAAGGGCTTGATTTAAGAAAAAAAAGTCATTTTGAAAGAAAAACAGGATGCACTAAATTTATTAATGCTATAAATAAATATGGAAAAAATGCTTTTTCATGGAATATTTTAGATAGTTCTGATAATCAAAAGAATTTGGATGATTTAGAAATAAAATATATAAAAGAATATAATTCTATAACTAATGGATATAATTTAAAAACAGGAGGATTGGGAGGCAAGCATTCCAAAGAATCCAATATAAGAAACCGAGAAAGTAACCTTAAATTTTGGAAGTCTAAAGATGAGAGAATAAAACATAGTAAAAGACATGGAGGGAAACCATTTTTTGCTAAAAAAGGAGATGTTTTATTAAAATTTGAATATCAAGCCATCGCAGCAGAAGAACTTGGTGTTTGCAGGGCGAAAATAACGCAAGTATTAAACGTCCAAAGAAAAACAACTGGAGGATGGTATTTCTCCTATAATGATTTGTCGAATTTTAAATGCGAAAATCGTTTTTATATAACGAAAAATGGCGAAGATATATTTGAATTTTATAAAACATCAGAAGCTGCTAAATTTATGGGGATTGCACAAGTATCGGTTCAGGATCTTTTAAGAGGGTCTGCTAGGCAAATGAAGGGATGGTACGCATCAAAAAATAAAGATGAAATAATAGGTAAAAGAAATAAAATCATAATTGCCACTAATGGTGCGGAAATAATAGAATTCCAAAAGCAAAAAGAAGCATGTGCTTATTTTGGATGTAGTGTTAGCACGATAGGATCTATGTTGGGTTCAAGAACCCAAAAAAATGTTTTTAGAGGATGGGCTTTTAGATATGAATAATAATTGGTATAAAAAAGCCCAATTTGGCACTGATCCATTTGGCGGAAGCCATTTATCGGATAAAACCAAGTCGTCTCCATGGGGATTTGCCGGTGGAGATGAGAAAACTGGTATTTTTGAACCCTCATCTGGAAAACATCATCCCAATAATCTTATGAGCGAAGAGACTCAGAATTTTCTAACCGAAAAACAACTTGAAGAAGAAAAGAAAAAGAAAAGAAAAAACAAAAACAAGAAAAAGAAAATGATTAAAGTGAAAAGAAAAACTCAAGCGGGAAAAGATTTTAACACATTAACTCCCAATGAAATGTCAAGCGTAATGAATAACTTGGCGGGGGAATTAAAAAAAAGAGGAGAAAATCAAGATTCTAATGATCTGATTCACTTACTTAACTTTATGCCAATTGCAGAAATGCGAATAAAGGACTGCTCTGATGAAAAAGTGATTCATGAAATGGAAAAAAATTGCCAAGAGGCATATGGAGAATTTATTCCAAAAGCAAAAATAAAAATCGAAAAAGCCATTAACCATTTAGGGATTACATTATCAGATGCTGTTAATGGTGATTTAATGAAAGAGGGGCAATGGGGAAGTCAAGGCCCTAAAATGCCAACATGGGGTGGCGAAGACGATTGGGTATTGAATACATACAAAGAAATCATGGGCGGAGATAAAGAGCCTGCTCAAGAGCCCGCTCAAGAACCCATTGAAGAAAAAGCGGATATCGAAACTTTATTAAATGCAACGGTTACCGTTAATTCCATGGCAGGTAATTCTCAAGAAACTGGAAGTGCGTTTTTCATAGGGCCAAATAAAATGTTAACGTGCTACCATGTAACATCTCCAGAAGAAGGAGCCCCGACACGAATTATTGTTAAATACGGAGAGAACGAGTATGAAGCCTCAGTGATATCTTCCGACCCATCATTAGACGTGGCCATCTTGGCCATAAATGATCCTGGATTTTCTGTTGATAACTATTTAAAAATAGGAAATTCTAACGATATTATGCAAGGAGAAAAAATATTTATCATAGGAACTCCTTTAGGATTTGAAAATGTTGTTGGAGAAGGAATCGTTTCTTCAACACCGGTCGATTATAGTGAAGAAGGGTCTGATAGAAAATACATATTTATTTCTACCAATATTAATCCTGGAAATAGTGGTGGGCCAGTTATCAAAGAATCAGATGGGACGGTTATAGGAATTGCTGCGGCAGTTATAACGACAGAACAATCCGGCAATAGCGGACTAAATGCAGCCATTCCGATTGACGACATTAAAGAGTTTTTAAAAGTTTAAGGATGGAAAAATGCTATATAATCTTTACAAATCAGTATATCTATTAGACAGGAGTCAAAAAGAATATCTTAATAATTCTTTTGACGACATTGTAGCGTCTATGAAAGACGACAACGGCAAAATGGTAATTGCAAGTAACGTCAAAGAGGCTAAGATTATAGCGACAAAAAACAACGTATTCAAAGAAGTCATTGCTGGAGGATTACATGACCCAGAAACGCCAGAAGAAATGGGGGATTTGATTAATCTTTTGGAAAAATTCATTGGAATTGATGGAAATTTTTCACGGGATAATATCGGAGTATTCATAAATCCCATGTCGATAGGAGCTAAGAAAATAACGCTCAGACCTTGTAAAATCGTAGGATTAATGAGAAAACTTGACCGCCTTTCAAGAAAATTCAAAAATAACATGAATTGTAAAGATTGCGACACAGAATCTATTCGTCAAGATTTCAATCGAAATCTCGGGGAAGTAAAAACAAGACTAAATGGATTTAAAGCTGAAACGAAATTAACAAAAAAACATTAAAAATGACGGCGGTTTTCATTTGATTTTATGTCCATGATGGCATATGCTCTCTTGTGACATACCACGGGGCAAGCCCCGTGGCTTCTTGCTTCATTGAGACTGCATTTTTTCGATTCTAAAGGAATCTCAAAATGTCTTACATTCTCTCCACAAGCTTTAGTTCGGCGAAGCCCTCGCCTACTTCTTGGTTGCCAAGCAACCAAGAAAATCCGAGTTTCGTTTCTTTAGGCTATCGAAATTCTTATGCTTGGTTATCGCATTTTATTTTGTACTCTCGGAAAAACTCTTTAGCTATCTTAAACTCCATAAATTTTACCCCAAACGAGCTCAACGGTTTTACCGTTGACGAGTTTGGGAACCACCTATCTATGTCAGAGAACAGTATGAGATTTTGGAAGTCTCATATCGTATTATACGATAAAGGTGCAAAAGAACCCTTTATTTTATATGCAAACGTTCTAGACAATACGAAAGAGAGAAAACATGCCGAAAGAATACCCAACAAAAATAGTGCAGCCTTTAGGGAACCACAACAAACCTCATCCATGCGTGCATACGGATGAAGTGAAGCAATATATTGATCTTCCTTTTGATTATTTAAACCCTGTGCAAAGCGATTTTCTTCCTTATTTAGAAGAGGACAACACGAATATTATCGTGGCATCGGAGACGTCTAGTGGCAAAACCCTTATTGCCGAATTATTTGCTGCTAGGGCAATATCATTAGGGAAGCGGGTTATTTATATTTGCCCAATGAAAGCCTTGGCAGATGAAAAGTTCTTTGAATGGACGGACGAAGTTCATACGTTTAGTAAATATAATGTGAAGATTCTTACAGGGGATATTGAAATTACTGAGAAATTGAAAAAATCCCTCATTAATGCGGATATAATAATTCTCACTCCAGAAATGTTTAACAGTAAATGTAGATTTTTCAGTAAACATGACTGGCTATCCAATACAGTTCTTGTGGGAGACGAAATTCATCTGATTGGGCTTGATGGACGAGGGGATTCTGAAGAGGTTGGAATTATTCAGTATTTTGAAAACAGTAAAGATTCAAGAACTCTGTTTTTGAGTGCGACCCTTCCTAATGTAGATGATTTTGGGAAATGGCTCGACCATATGACTGGTCGTCCATCAATTCTTATAAAAAGCGCATATAGACCATGTAAATTAAATAAAGTATTTATTGAATTCCATTCGTCTTCGAGCTATGCCCAGACAGAAGAAAACCGAATGGAAAAAGTCATTGAACTTGTTCAGAAGTATGATGGGGAATCTATTCTAATTTTTGTTGGAGCAAAAGCTTTCGGATACAAACTTTCCGGAAGGCTAAAAAGATTAAAAATAGATCATCGTTTTCATAGTGCCGATTTGTCTAGGGAAGATAAAAAGTCAAAAAGTGACGACGGCACAGTAATGGTTGCGGAAGGAAGGAGAAGCATTGAAGAAGGGTTTAAAAATGGGGATTTCAATGTATTAATCGCCACAACGACTATGGCTTGGGGCTGTGTAAATGGTGACACTAATGTATTGACGGCAAATGGTTATGAAAAGATAGATTCAATAAATTGCAATAAAGCAATAGCTGTAAATACTGAAAATTTTAATCATAAAGAATCTGGTTTCAGAATCAAATTGGTTACAGATAATAAAATACCAATGAAAAGAATAGTATTAGAAAGCGGCTTATCAATAGTATGCACGAAAGATCACGTTTTCCCTTTGATAAATGGTAATGAGAAAAAAGCTTCTGATATTTTTATAGGAGATTATTTAATTACCGATTCTATTATTCCAAATAAATCTTGTAAAAATATAGAAAATGATATTTGTTATTTGTTAGGTCTAATTGCTGGAGACGGATATGTTTCTGAGAAATCAGTAGATATATGCTGTAATAATGAGGGAATTAAAAAGAGAGTAATAGAAATATACAAAAAGAATAAAATATCATACAGAGAATCGGCAAATAAATTTAATGGAATCAATCACATTGTATCCAGGAAGGAGTTTAGAGACATTATTTGCGACAGTGTTAGCTACACCGAAAACAAATATAAGATATTAAACTATGATTTAATATCTTTAAAAAATGAGGAAAATGTTTTTAGTATTATTGCTGGGTTGATTGATTCTGATGGAAGCATTGATAAAAATAAGATATGTTTTTATAATACCTCATATCATCTTGTTAACTTTTTTATTCTATCTATGAAAAGATTTGGAATAAAAACGTCTGTAAGATTAAGAGAACCGTGTGAAAACATAATAAAAGACAAAAAAGGTAATATAAAAAAAATTATTAGTAAAAAGAAAATTTATGAAGTAATAGTAGGGTCTAGTATTGGTTTTATGTTTTTTAAAGATAATATATCTAAACATATGGCTTTTGCAAAGAAAGTGAAAAAGATAAATATTTTAGGCGAAAACGCTTACCTTTCAAGTATATCTTATTTTATCCATAATGAGAATAAGATTCCAGTCTATGGGATTAGAGTAGAAAAAACATTTAATTTACTTAAGAAAACTTGTAGATATTGCATTGATAATGGACCGAAAGCAATGTCTGAAATATTGACAAAATTAAACAAAAAAAGATTATTCATGAGGGAATCTTCTTTCTTTCCTTTTTTCAATATAGAGGAAAATAAAATAGCAAACAAAGGAAGGAAGAGAAAACATTATTACCCCAATCATATAGGGGAATATTTATCTAATTCATCAAATATAAATGATTTTAAAAAATATTTATTGGCGGCAGGATGTATTCCCGTGTATAAAAATAAAAAAATAGAAAAAGAATCGAGATTTGTTGGAGAAAAAGTAAGATATATTTTAAAAGAAAACAGTAGTGAATTTGTTTTTGATTTATCAATGAAAAAAGAAAAATATCATCATTATGTTGCTAACGGGATAGTGACGCATAATTGCAACACTCCCGCCAGATATGTCATTCAATCCCATACGAAGTTTGGACTCACGCCGATGCATCCGAGTAATATTATCCAAAGTACGGGTCGGGCAGGACGTGCGGGGTGGTCTGACAAGGGTGACGCTTTAATTGTTTGCCCACAAAGAGAAGTTACAAAAGAAGCCCGTAGAATATTTAGCAATTACAAAATTTCGTCAACAATGACAGATGCTAATATTCTAATGTTCCATATATTGTCATATATCCATGATGGAACAATTAAAAATAGTAAAGATCTATTTGAATGGCATCAGAAAACATTAGCAAGCGTCCAGGGACAGTCTTTATCTCCGGAAAAATGTTCTATAGTTTTAGATAGCCTGAAAAGTAGAGGGATGGTAGTCTGTAAGGAAGGGGTTTATAAGACGACTAGGCTTGGGGAAATTACGGCAAGAATGTACATGTCACCACTTGATGTAAGTGATTGGTTTCGTAATTTCGCAAAATTAGATAGAATAAAGACTCCAGCAGGAAGCGACCTAGACACTCAATCAAGAGATAATGTAAAAATCGCCCAGGCTTTATCGAGATGCTATAATTGGGGTCTTACGTGGAAAACGAATAAAGATGGCACTAAATCATTAGCTTCAGTCCCTGGAACGTATATTTCAGAAAGAGAAAAGAACGCCGAGGAGGTTCTTGAGTATTGTCACCTTCTCGGAACTGCCCCAACTGAGCCAAATATGAAATATGCCGCTTTGTTTTATCGATTATTGAGTGGAAAAACTGTTGGGCCGACATTAAACTCGTATTATATGACTATATCGCAAGATATTGAAAGAGTTATATCGACATTGCATCAATGCGATATGAAAATAGGAAAATATTATCACAGAAAAAACCCACTGAAAGTTCCTGGATTCGAGTGGGGAAATGACTGGAAGAATCTCGAAGGAAGATTGAAATATGGAGTAACTTCTGATCTAGCGGATTTTGTTGGGATTCCAGGAATAGGGAAGAAAAAAGCGGAAAATTTACGAGATAAAGGGATTACATCCATAGCCGCAATGATGAATCCAGAAAATAAAGACGCATGTGAAAGGGCGATAGGCAAAAAAACTTTCGAAAAAACTGTTATTTTACTTCGAAATAAATAATAAGTCATTAAAAATCAGTGATCTATGGCCTGCCTTTTCAATTCATAAGGTGGGCTTTTCTTTTTACCACAAGGTATTTTTTTTGAGCAATTGGAATAACTAAATATATGGATAAAAGGTCTAAAAAGATGGGAAACAACTGGTATAGAAAGGCTAACGAGTTTTTAGGGGTGGATGGGCTTATGTCTCCGGCAGATATAAATTCTACTCGTAATTATAAAGCCAATGGGATGTCTCCCGATGGGCCTCAAACTCTTCCTGGGATGATAACAGATATAAGAAAGCAATCTCCAGAAGAAGAAAGCAGCAATGGAAAACGTGTAAGTTGTTGTGGAGGAGAACCAAAAGGAGGCGGCTGCGGAAGAGAATTTTCTGATGAGCATGACTGTAAATGGAAAGGCTATCCTATAGTTTTAAATGATGAAAAATATGAAGCTTATGAATGTAATCATTGCAAACATGAACTAAAAGCATTTGATATACAATATAGTAAACATCCAAGAAAGACAAGAAAAGACAGGAAAAGGAAACAAAAAGTAAGAAGATTAAGTAAGAGAATGACTCTCAGGACATATAAGGAAGCTGCCTCTCCTGCCGCTCCTACTCCGGGAGGTTATAACAATCCTGGTAACCAAATGCAGGGAAGGCTTGATTTAACCGAAGACCAAAGAATGATCCCCTGGGATAGGATGGAAGAATCTACTGGACAAGAATATGACGAAAGAAAACAAAAATCTAATAAAGATTTTAAATTAATAAAAATCAAAGGAAAAAATGGAAAGTTTAAATATATTAAAGTAAGAAAGGAAAATACAGGTGGAGATAGCGTTTCTCCCGCTAACACTTATAATCAAAGAGGAGAAAGGAAAAAACATCCGAGATACAATCCAAGCGATAAAGCCAATAAGGGAAATCCAGGAGCATGGCCTCACAATAAGGATGATAATCAAGGATCTTATGGGATGTATGTGGATAAAAACAGGATGAATTCAGATATGAGGGAAAGAGTTATTCCATGGAGTCAGTATATAAATGAAAGAGGACATCACGGATTATTAAAGCCATATTAAGGAAAGTAAAATGGGACCAAAATGGAAATATGTATTAGCTCAAGAGGGTGTCGAACAAGTCGTAGACGAAACCCAGGCAGAAAACGTTATACCTCCAGATACTAATGCTCCGGCTGAAACAAATGGACTAAGAGAACAAGTAATAGAAAGACTTAAAGGAAGTTCGATAAACTTTAATAATCCAGAACATAAAAGAATATTAGATAGCTGTTTGGCAAATATGAAAAATACCGATGTGGATTCTGTTCTGAATTGCATTCAAATTGGACTTGTCGGTTTGGGGGCGGACGATATGGCGAATGAACTTGAAAAATTCTTAAGCGGACAAGCAATGGCCGAAATGTCTTTTAATAGATGGCACAATACCCCCATAAAAAGCCCACTTAGTGAATATAATAAAGTAATAAATGAGAGTCCGAAAAGATAGACGACGAAAATAGAAATCGTCATAAAGGAGATAGAGAAATGCCATTACCTATAAGCAAAGTAAAAGAACGGGACAGACAATGTGAAGCTCAATTTGATCCTGCGGAGTTAATGAACATATTACCATTAATCCAACTAAATCCTGTTATGTTAGTTCAAGAGAAACAACACAATAGAAAAGAAAGAGATGCTATTCGAGAAGTATGGCTAAACTCTTCTGATGTTAATGGAGATCAAATGGAGATAACTCCAGGTGTGTCTAATACGTCTTTGGCGTTTCTTCAATCAAAAGGATTCATTAAAGGCGATGGTAAACGATATAAATTTACCGCAAATGGGCGAAGACTTCTAAAAGAAGCCATCCTTGAAGATGAGCAGTCTGAATTTTGCAAGCAAGCATCAAAGCAGCTTGTTTCGAAAAACAGTTATGATTTCGGAAACGAAGTTTTAGTCAGAGTTAACGACCCGGAAAAATTTGGGGCTCGATATGTATGCCTTTCTAAAAAAGTCTTTGCAAAAAAGAACATGAAACCGAAAAACATGGACGAATACGTATTGGCTACAAGAACAGAAAGTGGAGATTTGAAAGGAATGAGAGACTATTCCGATGAAGACCTGATTGCTGTTCTTCGTTTAGCAAAGAAGATTATAAAAAACGCATCGACAATATCGGCAAGAACGGGGAAGTCGGTTCCCGTAAATAGGATTAAAGCTTTCTCAAAGATGGTGATGTCGGAACTTAGTTCAAAGAGACAGTAATGAAAATTATACTTATTGCAGATACTGAGATGAAAAGAACGAGAGGGCTAATGCATCATCGCCCTCTCGAAAAGCATGAATGTGCTTTTTTTGATTTTCCTAGAGAAGGGAAACACTCATTTTGGAACAACAATGTAGATTTTCCAATCTCTCTTATTTTCTGCAAAGCAAGCGGAGAGGTTGTTGACGTAAAACATTTAGAAGCTCAACAAAAAGTTAGTATTGCTCCAGATTCTTTCGATATTAAATATGTTATTGAGGCCCATAAGGAAGCCCCAGAAGAGTATAAGATAAAGAAAGGAAGTTCATTTGAAAGAAAAGACAAAGAGGTTATTTTTAAATAACACAAATCGCTTTTTAAAGCGTGGATTGAAATAAATAAATGATAAATATCCCTCCACAAATAAAGAAGGACATAGACGATATAAACGCTGTAGCGAAAGATCTACAGATGAAGCTCTATGTGGTTGGCGGGTTCTCTCGTGATTTAGTGTCTGGACATGGAATAACCGATGACACTGATCTAGATGTAACTGAAGCAAATGGCAATGCTTTTGATTTGGCTTTTTTTGTAGCAGCAAAATATGGATTGTCTGATCCTGTCGTGTATGAATCTTCGGGAACTGCATTGGTTACATTATCAAGTGGAAGACCGGTAGAGTTTCACAATGCCTTCCATAACGTTCCTCATATCATTGATCAATTATATTCTATGGGGATTGAACCAACACCATTAAATAAAGACATTTATTCTAGAGATTTTACAATCAATACTCTTCTTTTCGATCCTGATAGTGGAGAAATAATTGACATCACTGGAAAAGGAATATCGGATATAGAGGATAAAATCCTTAGAACTCCAATTTCTCCCAAAAAAACTCTTGCTAGAAGTCCCAAGAACATCTTGAGAGGAATTCGGTTCGCCGTTCAATTCGGGTTAGAGCCTGATAAAGAATACGAAAGGCAAGTTGCTGTATTTTTACCATTTGTTAAACAATTTATGAAAGAAAATCCAAATAGTGAAATGGTAAGAAGAACCGTTGAAAAAACAATTAAAGCAGATTCTAAAAAAGCATATGATCTTTTTAATAAATATGGACTGATTGAATATCTTCCTCCGATTCCAGAAGTGCAAAGTCAAACTAAAAAGGATTTGTTTGGAGTAGAAATCAGCCCAGTAGCAATGAAAGAAGCTCAAACAAGAATGATGGATCATTTGATGGAAGAAAGGGAAAAACATAAAGCGTATATGAGACGTAAGAAACGTGAGCAGACCCAGACAACGAAAAAGAAATTCAAAATACTTGATAGGGCAAGATCTGGATATTATCTAGAAAACGATGAACCAGATTTCCTTAAACAAAGAAAGATAGATAAGAAAAATAAGATCCTCAATTTAGTTCAGAACAATCAAGCGTCTCATTCAGCATGGTATAAGCAGGCACAGGAAGACGTAGGACTTGAAGGGGAAGGAGGCGGGGCACCGTCAGAAATAATGAGGCAGACGGATGATAATTTAGGTCAAGATACCGACATGAATGATCCGAAGAACATTTTTATAAGAGATTTTGCCGAACAAGAGGGAATAGATATAGAGGTTTCTAAACAGACATTTAAATATATTGTCAGTGGGGAGTATCTAAATGATACAAACCAAGTCGCTCAGGACTCTGGCAATATAGTTGAAATAATATCTCAACCAATGTACTCATTACCGCTTGAAAACCAAACAGCAATAGGAGAATTACAAGACGTTAAAAGAATATTTGAAACAAACAGAATGCTTATGGGCAGAATGATGGTATTTGAAGATAGCAATAAAATGACCTTGGAAGACATCTCTAATCCTCAATCTTCTGGAATCTCGATAGACCAGCCGAGATACTAATAATGGATTTGGTAAATGAAAAATGAAGCACAAAAACAAACAATCAAATCTATGGATCAAGGGGCTTCTTTGAATCCATCGATTTCTAATGGAAAAAATAATTGGTATAAGTCTGCTGCCAATAATCCTGAAGGTGTATTCCATAAAAAATTAAACATTCCAATACCAGAAAATTGCATCCGAATCTTAAAAGATTTAAAAGAAAAAGGTCATCTGTCTTTAATTGTTGGTGGGGCGGTTAGAGATGCAATTATTGGATTGCCTTCCAAAGATATTGACATCGAAGTTTATGGAACCGATTACGAATCTTTAGTTAAGATGTTGTCTCCTTATGGTAAAGTTAATCTTGTTGGGAAAGCTTTTGGAGTAATTAAATTAACTGATGGGAATGGACAAGATTATGATTTTTCTGTTCCAAGAAAAGATAGTCTTATGGAAAACGATCCCAGCCAG
>Ga0307376_10003769_pt1 | contig 14084 bp, 8 predicted proteins | sample TR2MG_FD_202536 | JGI IMG/M metagenome (GOLD analysis project Ga0307376, IMG submission 202536) | Soil microbial communities from Risofladan, Vaasa, Finland - TR-2 | ecosystem: Environmental > Terrestrial > Soil > Coastal area > Acid sulfate soil | place: Finland: Risofladan, Vaasa | collected...
AGCTCCACTAAAAGTACCGAAATCAATGGTGATATCTCCTGGGCGGAGGGCAGTGATAATACCAGCGCCTGTGGCTGGAGACCTACCAGTTGGTAAAACAACCTGATTAGTAAGAGGAATACCGTTGGCTGGATTAATAGCCGCTGGGTCAAAATGTCCAGAGACGATAGCACCTCCAGAGCCAGTAGCAAAAGCTTCTAATAGGTTAGAACGAATATTCAAAGCTTCAATAGAGACTGAGGCTGTGGGAATCGAGCCAACAGAACCTTCAATGGTATAGTCTGACAAGAATCCGTTACCTAAACCGATTAGGGTTTCGGTTGTACCAAATCCATCGCTAGTTCCATCATTAAGGTCAAGACCTTCTGACGTTGTAACGATGTAGAAATTGCGGCCAGTTTCCGTTTCTAAGTGACCACTAGCGAAACCGCCTTGCGCGCCTGATCCTGTTTGTACATAAAAACCTAACGCCCTTTCGTTAAATCCATCGGTAAGGTAATATGTATAATCGAATGAGACAGTAGGGGCTTCAAGATTAATAGAATCAATACGTGATAAAATACCGTACTCGTTAATATCTTCTCTGGATAAAGAGAAAGAATAGTTAGCAGATTGAACTCTGCGTAGTTGTTCGTGGTCAGCGACTCCAGTTGAATCGTACTGTTTGCTCACATATAGAGCTTCGCTTTGATAAATTACACGGTTTTTTGACATTATTTTATATGGTTGAAATTCTTCTGTTTTTACATTGAAATGTTAATTATGTGAAATTTACAGTCTAGGAAATCTATGAGTATAGATATCAAAGTCTAAAAAACCGATAAATACATTGTTCGGTAGAAGCTTTTTAGACTTGTCAGAAAGTTTTGATGCAAAAACCCTGTCTATATAAAAAAGACCATTCCCACTGGCGTCAGCGAGCGAAGTATAATTATATGGCGGGGACTTGATATCACCGTATTCATTTATGGGATGCGAAATAAACGGGAGAATCTTAAATGCCTCGTTTCTTGCGTCAGAAAAAATACTCAGCACACCATCTAGTTTATAAACATCATCAGACATTATTACCGCTTTCACTAGCGTTCGGGTTTTATCTTGTCCACCAAAAGCGAAAGGGTCGTTTTGCATTGTTTCAGAACTGATAAAGATCGCGGGCACGGTCATATCATAAGGAGTGATGGCGGCGTTGGCGGAAGGAAAATCTGATGTGGGTGTATATTTGTTTTCTACAATCAAATCTTCTTCTGTTTCATTAACAAAATATATGTTAAAGTCCTTAACTGCAAAGGAGCCCGTCATGGCCGATCCAGAGGCAATCCCAGTGGAAAGTATGCGTCCGTTCTCAAAGTCCACAATAACGCCGTCTGAGCGACCTTTAAAGACCCCCGTAACATAAGCGCCACTACATATATTGGCCCCAGTGATAGAAGAATCGGATACAAACTGTTTGTATGGGCTGGCAAAAATGTTGTGGGACGTCAGCCGAGCATCGGTTGCGGGATGAAAAGTGCCAGTTGTGTTATAGTAGGCGTCCCCCTTATCAAGAAGATAATGATCGAACCAAAGGGAGAAGCTAGTAATTAAAGAGTGTTGGAATTGCTCGCGCATAATTAATATTACACTTTATTATAAAGATTGAAATAGTTTGGTATACTTGTTTAACAGGGCGGAAATATACTGGGTGTTTTTAAATTTGGCGGCTGCGATTTGTTGTGAAGCTTGTAGACCCCCGCCAGATCGACCAGCGCCACTTTGATTTAAATACCAGCCTAGACCAGATATGCCGCGCTCTATACCAAAAGTCCAACTTCTACCAGTGGCCCACGGCATAGGCGTTTCATTAAAGATTTCATCCGCCGTAGGTATAAAGACGCTGCTGACAATACCTGTGGGTGTGATGCCATTAAACTGAACAAAACTAGAATATAATAAATCAAGAATAGGTTTTATAGGATCATCGCCCTCCTCAAAGCCAATAAAAGAAAATAAATTACCTCTACCTCCTAGCGTCCCGCTTATGTTGGGAGCGTCAGGCCCAGCCATAATTTCTACTGTTATCGGGTGGCCTAGAAATTCAGCTACCATTTGATTTTTAATACTCAAAAACGCGCGAGAAGTTTCGTTTCGGAGTTCTGGCGATAAAATCCTAGGGGCGGCAGACCTTACCCCTCTTTTAATAATCGGAATATTATTATCAGGCATCTTCGTCTATCGGGGTAAGAAAAAAGGAAAAGTATTCAGGAGAAAAAGGGCCGATGCCCAAGGGGTCCGAAGTTATACTATACCTAATTCCATCAAATTCTACTCGCTTGGCTTCTTTAAGAAAATCTTTATCAGAAGCATTGACCTTAAGTCTGACGCTCCCGTGGGGAAGGGGAATCTTAAGTTGAGCCCCAGCTTTGCTCAAAAATAACTCTTCGTCTCCAGAAATATACCGTACTCTTGCGGAAATTTCGCGGGATACCGCCGTCTTTGTAATGGTAGATGGAGAAGATCCCCCAGTACCATAAATAGAATTATATGCTGGAGACATTACGACTATAGTGGATTCTGCATCCTTATAAGCCGTGATCGTTTGTCCCAAAGTAGTATGGACATTATCGAAAACAGCGGCAATTTGGGCGCGGTCAGCGGCAGAAAAATAATTTGTCATGTAATTTTTTACACTAAAGCGTATTATAGGGTAAGGAAAAGTGTATTATAGATTAAGGAATAAGGTATGAATGCTCAGGATTTTTTATATGACAGGTCAGATAAGGCCATACGTTCATTGTTTAGGCGCTTCTTAGAACTATTGGAAGACGTTAAGCGGGAACATCAAATTAACTTCGAAAAACTGAGGGACCATTTGCCAGAAGAAGAGGCGTTAATTGATATGGCAGACTATTTAGACGATGATAGGTTCGCCGCATACAGAAAGAAAGTATTAGATTTGGGCAATGGAACATTGCGCGAACACCAAACAGAATTAGAAAATGTGACGGTACACTTTAAGTTTAACAAGGACAAGGAATGAAAATATTATACGAATTCAAAATAAAAGACGGCGATAAGGAGCGAGAATTTGCTCTATTAAAGCCCACACGAAGACAGCGCGAGGCTTCCGATATGGAATATAGCGTTGAGTACAACGATTGTATCAGAAGGGGCATTATGACCCGTACAATGTTGGCTAAAAAATACGATGATGTTGGGGGATTTATGACCTCATCCGAAGAAAAGCATCGTTCTGCGCTATACCATGAGTTGAAAAAAAACATAGAAGAGCAGACGAAATTGAACACGACCAAACCACAAACTAAAAAGGTGAAGGAAAAGCTGTTGGAGCTAGAGAAAGAAGTGGTTGAACTCAGCAAGAAAATATCTGAGGTTGAGACTTCTAATAACTATCTTTTTTCCCAGACAGCAGAAAGCAGGGCCCAATTGAAAGCTATTAATTGGTTTTCTTTGAATTTGCTTCATGAAAAAATAAAGAAAGAATATGAAATCTTTTTTGACGGAGAGTCATATGACGAAAAATTAGACCAATATTATGACCGCGAAGAAGAGGACGATAACGAAACCTATCTGAAAATTATGGATCGCGCGGGTACAATTATAGCCCTTTGGTATTTTAGCGGTGGCGCGGCTTCCGCAGATGATATTGACAAGATGATTGAAACATATGTCCCAAAGGAAGAGGCAGAAAAAGAACCAGCACCAGAAACTCCAGATGAGTAATGGAAGACAATGACAAGTTTTTTGTCGATCTAGTAGGACAAATTATGGACGGCTTCTCCGAATTTGAATGGGGAGGCCGCCCTATTTATATCAGACATCATAATTTCAGAGAGCAGATTTATCTAGGGAATTTATTTGAAAAGTATAAGGACGAGGCCATAAAACAGGGCATCCCCACGGAAGAAACATCCATTAAAGAAGCTATAGAACGCAAAGACTGGAGCGAAAAAGAAGAAAAAGCAGTTACAGATGCGGAATCTAGAATCAAAGCGTTGATACGGGCCGCACAAAATATCAAGGTTCCTAGCCAAAAAGAATCTCAAATGAGATTGGTAGAAAAGGAACGGAAGAAAATAGCCGATAAGAAAGAAGAGCGCAAACGTTTTCTGATACACACCGCAGAATCTCTTGCTTATCAGAGGGCAAGCAATGTCTTCATGGATGATATTCTATTTTCGGATAAAGAGTGTTCCAAAAAACTGGCAGATTTTGATGACTATTCAGATATAGAATACGCGGAAATTTCTAAAAAACAAAACGAAATATATAATATATACAGCGAAGAAAACATAGCTAAAGCCGTACTCAGGCCATTTTTTGTCCCATTCATGCCGTTCACGGAAAGCTCGATGGACTTTATTGGCAAGCCTATAATTAAATTAACAGTTTTCCAATTAAAATTGCTATCTGCCTCGCGGACCTTCTTTAATATATTTAAGAATGTTTCAGATATTCCAGACATGATCAGAGAAGACCCAGAGGCTATTATACAATTTATTGAGGCCAAAAACGAGGAGTCTCACCAGCCCAAATCCAACCAGAACCAACAAAACGGGGCGAAAACATATTTTGGTGCCAACAAAGATGACATACAAAAAATGAAGGAAGACGACCAAAGAGTGGTGAGCCTATCAGATGAAGTGAAAAAACATGGGGGCAAAATGAACATGGATCAAATGATTAAAATGATGGGAGAATAGCCTGTTTTAGTGTAATCATCTGAGAAGGATTAAGGATGGCACAAAAAGGAATAAGACTCACAACCGACGTAACTCTTAATAATAGGAGTCTTGAGGCTGTAGCGCAGAGAATTTCTAGCAGGCTTAGTACCGCTAGTAAAGTTGACGGAAGACATATTCAGGGTCTTTCTAGACCATTGGGGAAAATTACTGGTCAGGCCGATGAGTTTACAAAATCTTTGGCAGCATCTAACGCTCGTGTTATCGCGTTCGGTGCATCCGTAGCTGTTATTAATGGCGTATCTCTGGCCTTCAAGGGTCTGGTTGAGCAAACCATTAAGGTAGAAAAAGTTTTTGCTGATATCAACGTCGTATTAAACGCTGGCGAGAAAGACTTAAGAAAGTTTGGCGAAGGAATCTTTGATGTGGCAAAAAATACCGCTCAAAGTTTTGATACTGTTGCCGAAGGCGCTTTAGAATTTGCTCGTCAGGGCTTAGGGATGGAAGAATCCCTAATAAGAATTAATGACGCCCTGATTTTAACCCGCCTTACTGGTTTGGATGTTTCTGAATCTGTAGAGGGTTTAACTGCCGCAGTTAATACCTTTAAAAAAGAAGGAATAACAACTGGCGAAGTTATTAACAAACTGGCTGAACTTGATATTGCTTTCGCCGTTAGTTCTGAGGACTTAATTAAAGGCTTGGAGCGCGCTGGTGGATCTGCGGGGCAGGCCAGAGTATCATTTGAAGAGTTGGCCGCGATGATTGCGGTGGTCCAAGAGCGTACTGCTCGCGGCGGATCTGTTATTGGTAATGCATTGAGAACTATCTTTGCCCGACTACAGGGATCAGAGGCCATTAATGCTGTTGAGGCTATTGGCGTTGCCGTATTGGATGCAGAGGGTAATTTTAGATCAACAACAACAGTTATTGAAGAACTTTCAGCTAAAATGCTTGAATTGGACGAGATAACTCAGGCCGATATTATCCAAAAGGTTGCGGGCAAAAGACAACGTGAATCTCTTATTGCTTTATTTGCTGATATGCAAAGCGGAGCAAGTAGATGGGAGGAGGCTATAGAAACTGTGGGTTCCAGCGCTCAAACCGCTTACGCCAAAAACACTGCGTTGAATGAAACATTAGATGCTGTCATTAAGCGTACTGGAATATCAGTACAGCAGTTAGCTGCTAGACTTGGCGAGTTGGGTCTGGGAGATAATTTAAAAAATTTAATTGGCGGTTTTAATGGTATTTTAGAAAAAGTTACCGCATTTTTTGATGAAGAAGAAGGAAGCAAAATAGGCAAGGCTTTTATTAAGGGGTTCGGCGGAGCAATAACCAGCGCGCCAGTTTTAGGATTGCTATTAATACTTGTAGGCAAGTTAGTAAAAGATATGGCCTCCTTTGGTATTGTGGGTTTAAGATCTTTATTGGGGCTCAACAAATCGGCAGAGGCCCAAAAGGCTTTACAGGAATCTATTTTACATACCCTAATAAATGAATCTGTTATCAGAACCGAGTTAGAGAAAAAGGGTTTAACGCGGGTAGATCAAGAAACAATTCTACTGAAGGTCATTCAGCAACAAACCGCTGAATATCAAAAATTACAAAAGCTTGCGGCAACTATTGCCCCAGGAATTTATAGAGGAGGAGCAAGAGGAACTCCGTCGGGAATTGTTATCCCAACCGTACCAACTAAAGCGGAGGGTTATATTCCGCCAACCGCGCCGACTAAGGCGAAGGGTTATATTCCAAACGCCGTCCAAGAAGAAAAAGATAATATAAACCGTGGCGTCGGCGGCGCAAAGGCTGGAGATAAACCAGTATTTATTTCTGATTTTAATTACGGCAGAGGAAAGCGTGGGCCAGTGGTAGCCAATACTGGTGAGCGTATAGTAGAAAATTATCAAGGAAGTGGCGGATCGGCCATATTAAATAGAGATATGATGAGTGCGTCTGGCACTCCAGATGGATCTGCGCCTATAGCCTCAAAAGGTTATATACCAAATTTCGCCTTGGGATTTAGCGGAGCAAATGATGGGAATAAGCCTGCTCCTATGGCGGCGGCGCGCGGGCAAGCGGTGGTCGGAGGCTCTCTAAACGAATCTGCTACGGTGGCGTCCAAAAGCGATACTCCAAATTCTTCTAAACAAAGGGGCAGTAAGTCTGCTCCTATAGCGGCCCAAGGTTATATACCAAATTTTGCTTCAGAGTTCGGAGGTTATGGATCAAGAAAATTATCCGACTTGCTCGGAATGAAAAACCGAGCAAAATTTTCAAGCTTACCGAAGAAAGATCAAGATAATATTAATGGTGCTATTGCGTCAAAGTCAAAGAAAACGGGGGTTGCGCTTAACATAGACACTGGAGGAAGGCTAGGGGTTGTATCTGCATTATCAAAGGGCACATCAACCACTAAGGCGTCTATTAACACTTCGCAGTTATCTAGATCGGAACAAGGGATTCTAAAGTCAAAAGGGCTAGAATATACTAAGCAAATTAATTTCACAAATCTACAAGTTTCAAGTTTAGATAAATTACAAACTAACCTTGGAAAAAACGAGTCACAGTTTAAAAAGAATATCGCGGGGCTGTATGCAAAACCTACAGAACAACTATCTCAATTGATTTTTGGAGATGTATTTTCTGGAGATGAGCGGGCGGCAATTCAAAACCAAATTCAGAAAACAAAGTTGCCTAGTCTATTTTCAACTTCTGTAGAAGGGGGAATATTTGAATCGGCTGTTCGCCTTGGTGTGAAGGGCGCAAAGGCAATTCCTGATTTTACGCAAAATGACGAAACTACGCCGTTTGATTTTGAGGAAACTGGCGACGCAAGCGAGAAATTTAAAAGGTCGTTGGGGTTTGGATCGAATCTAAAAAGAGCAGACGCAAAAAGAACCGCTACATCCAGAGCGGTCTCAACGCTCATTGGTAAATCTCTTCGTGCAGGATTTTTCACGAAGGCTGGTCCAGACGGTGGAAGTAAACTTCGTATAGCTTCAGAAGGATACATTCCTAATTTCGCTTCTAAGATAGAAAACGCTGTAGAGCCCAAGTCAAGAGCTAGGGGCTATATGCCCAATTTTGCTTCGGGGATAGAAGCCGCTATAGAACCAAAGGCTAGGGCTAAGGGTTACACGCCGAACTTTGTTGACCAAGATGTTAAAAATGTAGGGCCTGTGGCTAAAGCTAAAGGTCATATACCAAACTTTGTAAGCCAAAATGTTTTAGGACCCAAGGTTAAAGCTAAGGGATATATGCCTAACTTTGCGAATCAAGATACTTTAGAACCTATGGCTAGGGCCAAGGGCTATATACCTAATTTTGTAGAACAAACTGTTTTAGGAACCAAGGCTAAAGGTCATATACCAAACTTTGCAGAGCAAGAGGTTTTAGAACGTAAGATTGAAGAAAAAGGCTATATAACAAATTCCAAGGACCAAGCTATTTTAGAGCCAGCAGATAAGGCCAAGGGTTATATACCAAATTTTGCCTTGGGAACCAACGACGCTATAGAATTTAAGGCCAGAGCTAGGGGTTATATACCAAATTTCGCTTCTGGGATAGAAGATGCTATAGACAGAGAAAAGGCCGCTGGCGTACCAATTAATCAAATACGAATAAATCAAAGCGGAAAATTAAGAAATGCCCAAAATCCAGAGGGATTAGCCGTGACAAATATGCGCGACGAGCCTACTGGAAGGATACCAAACTTTGCCCCTGGTGACCGTGGCTCACCATCCCCAGCTATATTTGGGGATATAGCAAAGAGCGTGACAAAAACCTCCAAGGCAGTTACGAACTTAGGAGAAAGCGCTGGCAAGACAGATAGCGCAATGGGCGCAAGTATCGGGTCTATCTTTGCCTTGCAAACTATAGCATTTGGAGCGTCAGAAGCTATAGGCGGATTAGCTGGAGAAGCTGATTCTGCTTCAGCAAGATGGGCAAGCGCTATGACAGAAGTCACATCTGCCGCTATTAGTTTTTCATTAATAGCATCGGGAATGGGCGGCGCTGGAGGAAAATTGTTAGGAGTTTTCGGAGGGCTAGGGAAAGCAGTAGGAGGTTTGGGGTCAATATTCAAGGTTGCTATTCCGTGGATCGGCGGGGCTTTGTTCGCTTTTCAGGGGGTTAATGCTATTACAAAAGCCATTACTGGAAAGGGTATATTAGCCAATTTTGGTCTCTTCGAAAAAAGTACCAGATTAGCAGCAGAAGAGTTGGGAAAATTGGCAACGAGCGCTGGGGCTGCGGCAGAGCAAAATGGATATGAGGGCCTTGTAAAATTTAATGAGGGTTTATCTGCCTCGATAGAATTATTAAAAAAGGGAGAAAAAGAGCAGACGCCAACGGCTTTAAGAAGCCAAGTTCTTGAAAAAAATGTTGGAGGTTTTTTTGGCGAGGATTTTGCTAAAAAACAAATTGAAAATGCACCGCTTGTTCGTGTTGGTCAAAATGAAAAGGGAATAGATAAATTTGAATCGGCATTCGAAGGGACATCTAATATATGGACTAAAATATTAAACGCCATTGTGAACTCGCCATCGCCTGTCTCTGGTAGACCGCAAACGGCCGACATATCGTTTAAAAAACAAACAGAAAATAGCAAAATCTATGAAAGGGCCGCCAGCCTTTTTAATACCTCACAAGAGGGAACTAAGAAAACAGGTTTTGAAATAGCTAATTCATTAAAAGTTGCTGGCGCAAACGAAGGAGAACTAGAAGCTTTTGCGAATGATACAAACAAGGCTGTAGATGCCTATTGGAAGAAATTGCTCAATGCAGCGAAAGCGGAGGTGGCTGGCCTTGATACGGACAGAGTCAATGCTCTTATAAAAGAGGCTTCTAAAGAATATAATGATGCTGTATTATCTGCTGCGGCAACGCCGTGGAATAAATATACAAATGAGACTGTTAAGGTGGCCAGTTTAATTAATGTCCGCGAGTTTAAAGCAAGATTAGAAACGGCTATTTCAACGGCCGAGCGTGGTATACAGGAAAGGTTGCTGTTCGGAACTGAGCCAAGCACCTCAACCGCACCAGCATTAACAGGCGCTCCCAGCGGGGTCACAGATTTGCCAGGTCTTCAAGTTAATGCTGGGAAAGATGGCACCCTAGGAATAGATAGAATACTGGCTACACAAAAACTTACAGACCTTGAACAAACTCGTTTAGGATTTATAAAGCAGCGCGAAGAATTAGAAGCTAATATAGCTTCCGAAAGATTAAAAAATACTGCGGCCGCACTTAAAGAGGTCAAGGGTAACGAAGACTTGGTTAAGGTAGACGAAGACTTGGCTAACAGTATATTAGAAAGGGTGGCAGCAGGGAAAGATTTAGCAGAAGTAGAGGCTGACATTTTCAAATTAATGAGACTGGGGGCCGAGCAAGGAAAATTATTGGTTTACGATGATCATCAAAGATTAGATGTTTTAGAAAAAACCGCAGATCAACAACGCAGGGCGTTGGAATATCAAAGGGAAACGGCAGAGCTAGCAAAAAAACAAACATTTGGAGCGGGGATAAGAGATGCTTTCGGAGATATGAGAGTGGAAACGGAAGGCTTTAGTCGCAAAATGGGCTACGAAATCCCGTCTGCATTTAGAGATGGTTTGGTATCGGCTTTATCCGAAGCTAATTCGGGAGCCAAGGATTTAAAATCATCTTTAATTGATGCCGCACAAAGCTTTTTAAACATGATCCAACAGGCGTTTATGCGTAACGCTGTAAATAATTTACTAGGAGCGTTTGGTTCTACTGGCGTGGGACAGAATTTAGGTTTCACAGGAATGGCTTCTGGTGGATTTGTAAAGGGCGGTAGTGGAGTAAGGGATGATGTTCCAGCTATGCTAACTGGCGGGGAATATATAATTAGAAAAACTGCCGTCAAAAAATACGGCGTTGATTATCTTGAATCATTAAACAAGGGCGCGCCTCAAATGGCGACAGGAGGTAGATTTTCTGCCATAGGTTATAATGGACAGGGTGAGATAAGAGGCATAGAAGATCTCAAAAAATTTGCAACCACAAATATAACGTCAGGAGCTACCGATAAGATTGCTTCTAGCGGCGGAATATCATCTATAGACTTAGAAGATTTTAGTTCTAAATTAACTGGATTTGGAAGAACTCGCGGAAGTCCTATGCAAGATTTAATCAGGGAACAACAAATGCAGGCCCTAGGATTAATAGAGCAAGAAGATGAATATAACCGCAAACAAAAAGAACAAAAGAAGGCTGCATTAAAGCAAACCATAATTGGTACAATGCTTGGTATAGGCTTAAGTTATAGCACTGGAAAATTAAACTCGTTCATGCAGGGGGTGAAGGCGGATAAAATAAAATCCCAAGGAAATATTTTGGGGGAATATGATCCGCCAAAAATAGACGTCGGAAGCAATAGAGAGCCATTCACACGCACTGCCGCAGAGGGTGGGCGCGCTAGTTCTGGAGGACGGGCGATGCTCATGGGCGGAGAGTTTAGAGTGGGTCCAAAAGCCGTTAAACAATACGGAGAAGGGTTCTTTGATCGTATCAATAATATGTCTGCACCAGCCCCTCGATATCAAATGGGTGGACCTACTGGAAGTTCCAATACACAAATGGGAGGGGGATCAACTGGCGACACCAATATTACTATCACGGTGAATAAGGACGGAGGCTCACAAACCTCTGCCAATGGACAGCAGAACAATCAGGATATGCAGTTGGCCAATAAAATTCAAAAGGAAGTTGTACGGGTTATCGAAAACGAAAAACGACCAGGTGGTACACTGAGCAACAGACATAGGGGCGTATAATGTATTCAGCTATTGATCCATCAAAAGTTTCTATAATGATGTACGATGGGGTTGGAACCTATGCGTCGGGCAGTTATGTCCCGCTATATTCTGTCACGCAATGTAATTTTGGATACGACCTCCCAAAAAGCGATGTTAATATACTTGGCCATAGAACAGAATCTTCAATACTAAGTGGCCCTCCATCAACTTCGTTTTCGATGAGTAGATTATGGGGACAGGGGAAGGATATATTGCTTGCCCATACTGGAAGGTCTGACTTGAAATTTCATTTAGGAAAAATTGCAGCCGCTGGAACAAGACTAAATTCATATACTGGTATATCATTAACCGATGGCGCGATCAGCAACTTGAGTATCTCGGTGTCTGCTGGAGAAGTGCCGAGCATATCTGCCGACTTTATATTCTCAGACAATAACTTTTATGATTTGACTGGCGCACAAAACGGCACGGGGGCAGAAGTTTTAACCGTGATACCTCAAACTGGAATACAACTAAACATTGGTTCACAAGCTGGGAATAATGTTGTCATATCAACTAATTTTTCCATGAAGTTTAATTGGATTAAAGAGCCACGAGTCAATGACCCAAGCTCTGGTCAGAGGTTTCTCATGGAGTTAACTCGGCCAATAAATTATACCGCCAATATTGAATTAACCATGGATGATTATATGATAGATAGGTTCTCGTTTTCAAATCCGAAAACGTGGGAGCTTAAAATATACGAATCATCACTGTTGGCCACATATACCATGAAAAATCCAGAACTAGTTGGGGAAAGCGTGAACTTTAATAGTCAGGGGATACAAACCGTGTCCCTACAGTACAGGGGTGTGGGCTAATGAGAATAACTGGAGAAAATGTAAACTATCTGTATGATAGAGGGGTCAACACAAAGAATTTTCCATTAGAGGGAAATTTTTACGCCAGCTATGGAACGTCTACAAAATTTAAAAACCGTATTGGTGGCGTTGTCGGCAGAGACTATTATAACAAAAAATATCCATTGGGCCTAAACTCTATGGTGATGGAGATGCAACTTAAGTTAAATGATTTAACAGACAGTGAGGCGGGCGTCTTAATAAAATCAATACAATCCAAAATTAATGAAGAGGGCGAGAACAACGGCTATATAAATATCGGGAGAAACAATTCCATTCCAATGGGAACTGGGGCTTTTAGTAATGTATATATTAATCTGTCTATGGCCCCAAACAATTATATATATGGTGATATTTCTGGTTTATATATACAAGATTATGTAGACACCCACAAAGAAAATTTTCTACACGATGTAGAACTAAGTTTAGCCACGAATGCAAGGTCTCCATTTTTAGAATATTCTGGAGTATATCCAGATATATCTAATATATCAACATGGTCTACCAGTTCTAATTATCAAGTGAATGATATTGTTTATAAGACTGGCAACGCAGACCCTAGAGCTAATTTTTATTACTGCGTGAGCGATCATATATCTTCAGTTGCTAACCAACCTTCTGATACTGGAATCTATTGGACACAGTCATTCATGTGGCAGCCAAACTTTGCCACAGAAATCAGACAGAAAGACGGGAACTCTTCAGAAAGTTTCGCTAATGGATTATTAAATAGGCAAAAGATAGATAAAAATTCCAACAAACTTAATTTTAAATTAGAGTTTAATAAAAGGTCGGACAAAGAGACTAGATCAATTCTCCATTTTCTAGAAAATAGAATGGGCCACAAAAAATTTAAGTTTACGGTGAGCGGAATTTATAGGTCTAAAAAATATTTTACAGCAGAAGACTGGGAGCACGAATTTGTCTACCAAGATGTTAACAATGTTTCTATATATATGAATGAAGAAATGATTGTGGCCCCGCATAAGGGATACATTCATGGAACCAGCGGCGCTGACTGGCCTCTGGGCGGAACTTCAGGAACTTTAGGATCATATCAGATAGTAAACGCGGAAGTATATAATTATAAAACTGGCGTTGAAGGCGAAGGAGGTCTAATACCCGTTCCAGTATTGAGAGCATTAGATGAATGGATAACAACATTAACGGGCAACCCAACTGGTCAAAGTGGTATCCCAATAGGAACTGGGGGAGTGATAAATCGTATTCGTCATTTTTGGGTGCCAGCTACGAAGGGCGTTCTCGGCGTAAACGTGGCGTTGATCTTTAGAGATGGTGATCAGATTATGGACGGTTCACATCAGACTAGATCAAGTGGAAAGGCTAATAGCCTTCACCCTGTAAGATCTTATTCATTACAAGGCGGTTTTCAGTTTGATGGATCGGGAGTGTTTAATAGTAATGTAGATACTTCACAAGAAGAAGATATATATCCGTTGGGGGCATATATAATGGAAAGTCCTTTTACTGGAGAGGGCGGATTTTATAATTCTGGGGGATATGGCTGGGCGGTGACAATGGGGGTTGAACCATTGTGGTCTACTGGTTGGGCTGGCAGCGGAGCGGACCCATTTACTGGCTGGTCTGGGTCTCGTGGTTTTACACAATCTATAAGGGCCCTCACTGGAAGCAGTTTTTTTGGAACTAATCTTGCGCCTTATAAATATGCAAGTGGGTACGCAGCGCAATATGTTGGG
>Ga0307376_10003770_pt1 | contig 14082 bp, 22 predicted proteins | sample TR2MG_FD_202536 | JGI IMG/M metagenome (GOLD analysis project Ga0307376, IMG submission 202536) | Soil microbial communities from Risofladan, Vaasa, Finland - TR-2 | ecosystem: Environmental > Terrestrial > Soil > Coastal area > Acid sulfate soil | place: Finland: Risofladan, Vaasa | collected...
GTGCCGACATTAAACCTATTTGTTATTATGATTATAAGGAACCTGAAGAAAGATTTGTTACTAATAGAGAAACAACTTTTTATGTTTGGGAAAAACCTATACCAAAAGCTAATTATATTATAGGAGGCGACGTTGCAAGAGGTGATAGTCATGACTTTTCAACATTGCAAATAATTAATGCCGACACTTTAACTCAAGTGGCCGAATTTCAGGGAAAAATTCCTCCGGATATTTTTGCTGAATTGGTTTTTAGGGCCGCAACAGATTATAATATGGCATACGTTTCTATTGAGGGAAATAATCACGGATTAGTAACTACACTTGCTCTTAGAAATACATTAAAATACCCCTATGATAAAATTCATCACTCTAAATCAATAAAGAAAATTTATGTTAGATATGGTGGCGTTAATTCTATTGACCCAGATAGTGAAATACCTGGCTTTCAAACAACACCAAGAACAAGACCTTTACTTATGAATTGCTTGGTAAAATACATGAGAGATAGTGAGGTAAAAATAAATTCAAAAAGACTACTTACAGAATTTAGAACATTTATAAATAAAGGTGAAAAGCCGGAACATGCTGATGGTTATCATGATGACCTTATTTTTGCTTTTGCAATAGGTTTGTTTATGAGGGATACTGAATTTGATAACGTATTTAAGAGTAAAGAGTTTTATAAGGCAATGTTGGATTCTATAAGTTATAATGCAAGTTCCGGAACAGGAAGGCCTGTTAATGTAGAAAAAGATGTTAAAAAGAACATTCAATCCCCAGATTCTGACTTAGGTTGGTTGTTTGGCCCAATAACAGGATAATGGTTTACTTTGAGTATAAAAAATGATTAATTTGTAAATAATAATATATAAAGAAATGGCTGAGAATAATGATGATAGTATTTTTTCAGGGGTTTTTAAAGCCCTTAGAAGAGGAAGACAAGACGCAACCAAACCAGAAAGAAATGTGTTGACTAATGCACCTGTTGCCTCAAATCCATTTGAGTCTAAACAACAAAAACAACAAGAATTTTTAGATATACAATCTAATAAGGTTGCAAAAGACCTTTATTCTAGGTCTCTTTATTATGAAGCAGATAGACTTGCTTCTTATTTAGATTTTAGAGCGATGGATTTTTCTCCAGAAGTTTCTGCGGCGCTTGATATTTTAGCAGATGAATGCGTTACGAAAAATGAGCGCGGAGAAATTGTAGCAATATATAGCGACAATTCAAGAGTTAAAAAAGTTTTACAAGATTTATTTTACAATGTTCTTAATGTTAATTATAATCTTGGTTTTTGGGCGAGAGAACTTTTTAAATATGGTGATTTGTTTTTAAAACTAGAAACAGACCAACAACAAGGAATTTACGACATTATACAACTTCCAGTTGCTGAGATGCATAGAGAAGATAATCCAGACCTTAAGCTTGGAAGAAGTGTTTTTAGATGGGATGTTGGAAATATGTTCTTCGAAGAATGGCAGGTTGCTCACTTTAGAATATTATCTGATAGCACAAGATTGCCATACGGTCGTTCAGTGTTGGACCCAGCTAGAAAATTGTGGAAACAATTACAATTAGCAGAAGATGCTATGCTTGTATATAGATGTGTTAGAGCTCCGGAAAGAAGAGTTTATTATATTGAGGTTGGAAATATTGACCCAGCTGACGTTCCTCAATATATGGAAAAAGCTAAGGCGCAAGTAAAAAAAGCTCCTATGGTAGACCCATCAACTGGAAATGTTAATTTAAAATATAGTCCAATTACTTATGAAGAAGATTATTTTCTTCCAGTAAGAGGAGATAAAAGTTCGCGTATAGAAACTTTACCAGGAGCTTCAAACTTAGGAGATATTGCTGATATAGAATATTTGCAAAATAAATTATTCGCAGCTCTTAAAGTTCCAAAGCCTTATTTGAATTATGCAGAAACAATACCTGGAGGTTCGGCATTATCTCAGGCAGATTTAAGATTTTCAAGAACAGTAAACAGATTACAACAATTTTTAATTATTGAATTAAGAAGAATTGCTAATATACATTTATATCTTCTTGGTCTTGAAGATGATATTAATAATTTTGAAATAACACTTGCAAACCCTTCTTCTCAACAAGAATTGCTTAAGTTAGAAACAATGAAATCTAGGATGGAAGTGTTTCAGGCAATGTTTACTAATGATGCAACATCTCCAGTTTCTTATACTTGGGCAATGCAATACATTATGGGCTTTTCTGAAACTGAGATAAAACAAATTATTAGACAGAAAAAGATTGAACGTAAAATGTTTACCGAAATCGAAGGTGCCCCTGATGAATATATGGAAACTGGAATATTTTCTGACCTTGATAGAAAGTTTAGAAAACCAGGATGGACTCCTGGTGCAGGCGCAGGTGGAGCAGAAGCAGGTGGAGCAGAAGCAGGCGGTGTTGATGCTGGAGTTGGCGGAGGAATTACCGGTGGTGGCGGAATGGATATGGGTATGGGAATGCCAGATGTAGGCGCAGACATGGGTGCAGACATGGGCGCAGAAGCAGGCGGAGAAGCAGGCGGAGAAGCAGGTGGAGAAGCAGGTGGAGAATTACCTCCAGAAGAGCCGTTAGCAGAAAATAAAAATAAATTACAAAAACATAATGCTGTTGTAAATCATAGAACTAAAATGCTTATGGAAAATATTGAAAAGCACTTAAAGAGTCTTAACGAAGGAAGCAATAATGAAAGTAACGAAGAAAGAGAAATTTTAGATTGATAAATAAAAATCATGTTTTACGACGACCATAATATAGACGAGCAATATCAAAAATTAAGAAAACTTTTAGTTGAAACTGAAGGTGATTTATATAAATTTATAGGTAAAACTAAAAATGATACTGCTGCATTAAGAGCAAGAAAAGTTTTAAAAGAAATAGAAGAGTTAATTATTCCATTAAGAAAAAGCATACAACTACAAAGGCAAGACAATAAAGGTCAATACTAATGGATGATAATAAATTTAACAAACCCGATGATTTTGACTTTGTTATTTATGGAGAGGATACTCGATTTGTTATTTTTGAAAAAACTGAAAGTACATCTAAATTTTACATAAATAAAATGAAAAAATATTGGCATCACTCAACAAAAATTATTTTTAGAATATTAAATAATTTAGTTAAATCAAAACAAAACACATGAGTGGCGACACATTTACTTTGTTTAGCAAGACTGTATTAGTTGAAAAAACAAGCTCTGCTTTTATGTATTATCCTTTTTGTAACAACACCCTTATAGCAGAGGAAGGAAACACTTGTTTAACTTTTGAATTAAAAAGAGGAAAAAATAATGGAAAAATATAAAATATATCGACATATAGAAAAAGAAAAACCTATTACTAGAGTTGTGTTATTTGAGAAATGTAGAAAACATGATTTTGAAAATTTTGGATTAAAATATTGGTATGATAAAAATGGCAAAGTAATTAGAGTGGATAATGAAAACAGTACTATTGATTTTGGTAAAATTTCAATAACTGGAAGTACTTATTTAGATACTGGTTATGTTTTTGCTCCATACATACCTGCTCAATTAACTCCGGTTATTTCTGAGTTTAATAGTTTTGTTCCTAAAAAAACAATACAATCTCGATATGCAGCCACTAAAATCAACACTAATTATTATGGTGTTGTAACATTATAGTTATTCATTTACTTTTTCAAGTTTCTTATTAAATTTAAATAAAATTATTAGACATGGAAGACGAATTGCAAAAAAAGGGAAGCTCAACATATTTATGTTTACAAAGCCCTGACCACATTAGTTTTGAGGTAGATTTAGTTACATTTAGAGAAAAAGGCCAACAAACAAAATATTTATCATTAAGCTTTGTTGATGAAAATCATAATCCATCACAAGTTTTTACAAAATCACTCGACCAAGAGTCTTTTAATATGTTAAAAAAGTTTTTCAGTCAATTGGATTGGAATAGTTAACTATTCTTTTTTACCTATTTAATATAAATTCTTGCAGCATGAAAATAATCAAGAAGGTGACTTTTAGTAGAGCAAAATCTTTATCAGAAGAATACGGAATAATACAAGAAAAATTCCTTGAATTAAAAAACAAAGGTGGAAAAGAAGGGGTAAATAGAATAGAGTCTATTTCAAGCCTTAATTACTTTATTGTATTGGAATATGTTAACATGGCCGATAAAATAGATTACGATAAAATTTTTCCAAATGGTGACTTTATAGTAGATGTTGAAAGTTTGCTTAGTGAGCAAGATAAAGTTATTCAACATATAAGTAAAAGAAAACCAAATTATCCTGAAGTGTTTTATAAACTTGGCCTTATGCATGAAGTTACTGGTTGTTTTCTTATTGCAACAAGAAAGTTAAATGCGAACAACATTTCTACTAAGAATACAAAAAACACAATATCTGTAAGAATCAAAAATTCAAAATTACCTATTGAAATTGAAAATATGTGTAATGATTATTTTAACGTTAAATCAGAAATTTTAAATAAAGAAAAAGAGGAATTTAGCAGATTTAACAAATTAAGTTTTGAAGAACAAGACACTATACTTCAAAACATACTCCAAAACGTCAACACAGGCTCTGCGGAGTTCTTTTATTCACAAGATAATAAAAGTATCGATAAAAAAGAAGAGTCTTTGAGCGGCTATAGTAGTGTTAAATTAGATAATGCCTTTAATCAAAATATTGAAAGAATTACTAGTGTTGAGTTCTTAAAGTCTTTATTGGCAAAGGCTTTAGATAAAGAAAATTACCTATTTTGTGCCAAAATAAGAGATAGATTAGCTTTTTTAACTACAAAATAATAATCTTTTGTAACAAAATTGTATTTACTACGTTTAAAGTGTTAAACTAATATTAAACACACAATAACGTATGAAACAACTTAAAATTGTAAAATCAATAACAAATCGAAGTGATTTATCTGTTGAAAAATATCTTTACGATATTTCGAAAATTCCTTTAATTACAAGTGAAAGAGAGATTGAGCTCGCGAAACTAATAAAGAATGGCGATAAAAACGCACTAAATGAGCTTGTTAATTCCAATTTGCGTTTCGTAGTTTCAGTAGCTAAGCAATACCAAAATAGAGGCGTTGACTTTAAAGACCTTATTAATGATGGAAATCTTGGTCTTATTAAAGCTGCTGAGCGTTTTGATGAAACTCGTGGTTTTAAATTTATTTCCTTTGCTGTGTGGTGGGTTCGTCAATCAATACTTGACTCTATTGCCAATAATGGTAGGTTAATTAGAGTTCCTCTTAATAAAATAGGACTTCAAAATAAATTTTTAAAAGTTGTTTCTGTTTTAGAACAAGAACTTCAACGTCCTCCAAGTGATGAGGAAATTATGGAAAAAATGGAACTTGAAGCAAAAGAATTAAACGCATTAACTGCAGCCATGGGAAGAGTTCAGTCGTATGATGTTCCTATATCTAGCTCCGATGGAACCTTAACTGTTATGGATGTTTTAATTTCGGATGATAATATAGAAAATAGTCCAGACATTTCATTAATGAATGAGTCAATTAAATCTGACATAAACAGAATTTTAGAAACATTACATCCTAGAGAGAAAAACATTGTTGAAAGTTTTTTTGGGTTAAATGGCAAACCCACAATGAGTTTGATTGAAATTGCTGAGTTATATGAATATTCACCAGAAAGGGTTCGACAAATAAAAGAAACAGCCTTAAGACGATTTAGAGTTTTAAATAAGGCTAAATTGTTAAAAAAATATTTAAATTAATATCAACTTTTCTCTTGTGATTTAATTTGGTAATGTCTATTTAAAAACGTTATATTTGCAATGAGCAAATAAACTAATTTAAATGAGACAATTAAAAATTACCAAAAGAATAACAAATAGAGATAGCGATTCTGTAGCAAGATATTTTAACGAAGTAAGCAAAATTCCTCTTTTAACTGATAAAGAGGAAGTTGCGCTTGCTAATAAAGCATCAAAAGGAGACGAGGCTGCATTAGATAAGTTGGTACAAAGCAATCTTAGGTTCGTAATATCTGTTGCCAAACAGTACCAAAATATGGGTCTTCCTTTACAGGACCTAATTAATGATGGTAACTTTGGGCTTATAAAAGCTGCAAAAAAATTCGACAATAGTCGAGGTTTTAAATTTATTTCTTATGCTGTTTGGTGGATTAGACAAGCCATAATGCAGGCTTTGGCTGAGCAATCAAGAATGATTAGAATACCCAGCAATCAAACATCTTCTCTAAATAAAGTAAATAAAACAATTTCTAAACTTGAACAACAACTAGAAAGAGAGCCTACCGACGAAGAAATTCAAGAATCTTTAAAAGAGTTTGAAAAAATAGATTTAAAAGTTAAAGAAATAAGAATGATGGGTGGAAGAACCACTTCTTTAGAGACTCCAGTAACACAAGATGATGGAGCTTTAACTCTTTTGGATTATATTCCAAACACTGATAGTGTGAGTCCTGATTTTAATCTAAACAAAGATTCTATGGCGTCTGATTTAGAAAAGGTTCTATCCAGATTGACTCCAAGACAAAATTCTGTTGTTTGTATGTATTTCGGTCTTTTTGGAAAACAACCAATGACTCTTGAAGAAATAGGAGAAAATCTTGACTTAACAAGAGAGAGAGTTAGACAAATAAAAGACGGAGCATTAAGGACTTTAAAATGTCGCGGTAACAGTTCTATTTTGAGACAATATTTTGATGCATAATGATATTGAAAAAATATTATTTCCAAATAAATTAAATGAAAACACTAAAGGTAAATCTTTAGATGTTGATTTTTTATTTACCAAAATATTTGATTTGGACAAAGAAACAACTAAGGTAAGTGTGTCGTATTTTTTATTAAATAAAAAAATTATTTTAGACGAAGAAAACACTTTTGAAAAAAATACAAAAGTAATGGTTGTTGGACATTGTAATGAAGAAAATTTAATTAATGTATGTTTTAATGACGAAGATTCAAAAAAATATTTCTGGATTAATTTAGATGATGTTCATAGTCCAGTTGTAGTTGATGAAATTTGGAGCTTGAGTGATGCAAAATTACATAATAAAGCAATAAAAGAAAAATGGACCAAAGAGAAAAGTATAGAAAAAGATTAATAGAAGATGAAATAAAAAACAAACTAAATAGGCTTAATAGAGAAAATAAAAAAAAAGAAAAAAGCTTACAGTTTGAATCTTATTTAGATTCTTTAAAAGACCATTCTACTGGGCTTATAACTTGGAAAAACAAAAGTGATTTACTGTGGGAAGGGTATGTTAATGATAAAAAAACATTTAAATTAAGTTTTGGAATACATAAATATAGCTTGTCATTATATCCAGGCGTTGAAGTTAGTGAAGAAAACAAAAAAGATAAAACGCCAAAAACAGCATTCGATTCAGATAGTTTAAAAAAACAAGCAGAAGCAATTGTAAAAAGATTTCCTAAAAAAAATGGAAAATCCTAAACAAAAATATAATTTTATTTCATTAATAAAAGAAAGAATTATTGATAAAACAGTAACTAGAATAGCTTTATCTCCTGATTTTGCTAAAAATTCTATCATAGAGTTGGGGGATGGGTTTGAAGTATCTGTTCAGGCGAGCATGTTTCATTATTCAACACCAAGAGAAACTTTTAAATCAAATAACGATTATTCAGAATTTGAGCTTGCAATTTTTAAAGACAATAATTCTATTGTTGTAATAAACAAAAACATCAGTTTTTATGATTATGGCATTATGGCACTAAAAGATGATTCTGGTACACCTTTTGAAATAGAAGAGTTAGAACATGAAAAATTATACGGTGTATATTGTTCAAATTCTGACAGTACTCCATTGGCCTCTTATGTTGGTGGAGAACAAATTGATGTTATTATTGACTTGTTAAGAGATGTTATTGTTAAGTTAAGAAGTAGAGTTGTTTTGTTTGAAAAAGTTAAAAAAGCAACATTTTATTCACAAAATTATTCTTATTTTTATAAACTTTAATGTTTAATTGTGTTTTTTTTCTTATTTTTGTAAAATGAAGTTAAAATTAGAAAAAGACATAGTCGCACTAGATTGCGAGTCAACCGGATTATCCGTATCAAAAGATAGAATAATTCAATTAGCTATTATTAAGTATTTTGCTGATGGTAGACCCCCTTTAAGAAGAGCTAGATATGTAAATCCCGGAATACAAATTTCGCAAGAAATAACAGACATTACAGGAATAACAAATGATATGGTTAGAAATGAGCCAATGTTCTCTAAAATAGCAAAAGGATTGCTTGAACTTATAGGTGATGCTGATATTATTACATATAATGGTAATAGATTTGACATTCCATTAATAATGGAAGAATTTGAGCGTTGTGGTATGCAACTTGATATGAGTGGAAGAAGATGTGTTGATGCATTGAGAATATTTCATCAAATGGAACCTAGAACACTTAGGGCTGCAGTTAGATTTTATTGCAATGAAAAACTTGAGAATGCTCATGATGCAATGGCTGACACTGAGGCTACAGTGCGAGTGTTGGAAGCTCAAATAGAAAGATATGAAGGTAAGGAATATGAAGATAAAGAGGGGAATGTTTTACCTTCTCCAATAGTAAATAATATACAAACATTGCATGAATTCGTAAATGATGCCAATGAACTTGACTTTCAAGGTAAGGTTAAATTAAACTCTGAAGGTGTTGCTTGTTTTACTTTTGGACAATACCAAGGTCAGCCGGTAGGAAAAAGCTTAGCATCAAATACAAAGTATCTTACTTGGATTTTAAATGGGGATTTTACGGCGGACACAAAAAGAGTAATAAGAAGATTGTTTAATGAGTTTAATGAACAAAATAAATAATCAGATTTTGTAAATGAATAGACTTTATGAAATAGGTGATATTGTTTATTTAAAAAAAGAAGGACCAAACCATCAATATGAAGTTGTTAGTGTTTATCCAATAGAAGCCAAAGAACAACATTTTATACTTAAAAGACTATTTCAGTTTGATTTAAATGATTTTGATAATCAAAATAGGCCCAGAATGTATGCTACTGAATATTTTTATCCACTTTCTTATGTTGTTGAGCGTAAGGTAATTTTTGAAAAATGCAATTTAAGTCAGAAATATTAAAAACTGGTAGAAATAAGTTTGACGTTGGTGATGTTGTTGTTAATAAAGGCGGTAATACGTATATGATTCATTCAATTTATAATGATTTTACTTATTCAATGATAAGCACAAAAAGTGATTCTATAAAAATTCCAATTGTAAGTGACAGTGGGTTTCGTGCTTTAACTATAAAGCGAATTGTGATTATGGAAAAATTAAATAAAAAACATGTTGTTGTTGACCCTATGACTGGAGAGATTAATTTAAAATATAATCCATTACATTTTCAAGAAGATTATTATTTATAAAGCATGAAAAACCAATATAACATAAAAAATAATTACAAAGAGAAAAGAAGGTACGTCGGCCAATTTCAAAATAAAGGTTTTATTCCTGTAAAAAAAGAAAAAATAAATTTTTCTATAGGAGATGTTGTGAAAATTAAAAAAGAAACTTGGATGAGAGGCGAGTATGTTATAAAGAAAATTTTTTATAATAAATACAATGAGTTAAAATACATTTTAAAAAGTAATAATGGCATTTATGTAAATGAATATGAACATTTTTCTTTTGAGATACAATTATTGCCTCTAACAAGGAAAGTTTTAATAGAGAAATGTAATAAGGAAACTATCAAATTTCAAAATGGTTCTCTTATTGTTTCTGGGGCCACCACAAATTCAACAACTCGAATATATATAGATGCTTTTAATGTCCTTCAAGAAGAAGTGGAAAAATTGCAGATTCTTCCTACTACGAGATTTAGGGGACGTTGGTAAGTAAAAAAGCCGGATATTTTCCGGCTTCTTATTTATTTGTTAAAATCAATTAATGTGTCTTTTAGTTCTGCGAGATGTATAATGGATTCATCCATATTTTCATTTACATGGTTTTCTATGTTATTTTTAAAGTCCATTAATACTTTTTCACTATCTTCATCAGGTCCTGAATTAAGGATTGAATTTATTAATTCTAAATTTTCTTTCTTTAAATCCTCTAAGTGATTAGCTTTATTTTCTTCTGTTGATAAAAGAATTTTTAATAATCCTTTTTCATTTTCATTTAAATGAGCGTATCTCTGATTAAAATTATTTACAGCTAAATTTGTTACAAAATTCCAAGAAAGCAATTTTGGATATTCTTCGCTTTCTTCTAATGTTTTTTCCGTTTCTACAGTTTTTTCTCTTAAAAGATGATTTAGAATAAAATCATAAGCTTGGTTAGCTTTATCTATTTCTGTAAATCCTTTTCTTAAGTTAGACTCAAGTAGAGTGTGTATGTGCTCATATAATTCTCCTTTACTTACATCCCCTTCTACGTGAGAATTTTCTAAAAGAGATATTCTAACATCTCTGTTTGAATCAATCACTTTTTCCCAACTAATCCCTTCTAAAAGTTTAATATTTTGCGCGATATATCTTTCCGCAAGTCTTTCTTTATCAAAATGACCCTCTTCAAGGTTCTTGAAAATAATATTTTGAATCTTAAGCGCTGGGTTTTTTTTGATATTTTGCAAAAAAGAATTTAATATTGTGGATGAATTTCCTTCGGCAACTAATTGTTTACCAGCATACTTGAAAATGGTATCTCTGATTGCGCCGTAATTAAGACTAATATGTTTCATGTTTATATTTTACAATAAATAGCTGATAAAAAGTTGATTTTGAACTTAATTTATAAGCCTACAGTTAAGTGGTTTTATGACTAATTTACAGGTTTGGATTTCTGTACTATCATATTCACAATCCCCAAAATCAACCAAAACTAAATCCTCAACCTCAACAACCCAGGTTCCAATGTCGGCTCCAACTGGGTCCAAATCTGTTATATTGAAATTAAATAGTGGCTGTTTGTTGTCTTTTAAAATTTGATGGTTTTTGCAAAATTCTATCATATTAAATAATCCTCTGGAAGCCGAAGGGCCTATTAGGTCAATAAATTCTAATGAAATGTCGCTCCAAACATAACAATTATCTTTGAGTATAAATTTTGGTTTATTTACATTCCGAACAGTAAAAGCCTCTATATTAAACATATGAGGAAATTCTACCATAAAACGATTATTTCTACGCGGTTCAGCATAAATTGGTACCAATCTAGGCGCATCTTGTTCTGGTCTAGGTGCTTTCTTAATAAACGTATTTATTATAATTGGTTCGCCACTAGCCATTAGTTATAAAATTAGAATAGCCACCACTTGTAAGTCCGGCAAAATTGTTGAAATTAGAATAGCCTCTGTTTGTCAATTCATTAACATTTCTAAAAGTCTTGCTTGTAAAAATATTGTACCCACCTGATGAATGTGCATATTTATATAATTTGTATTTTTCCATAATTACAATTCTTGTTTGTAAATTAGGGTTTATGAGCGATTCTGAACCAACAAAAGTTGAATATGCACATGTAGAATTAGGAAAAACGTTGCAAGCCATAGATTTTAGTTGGTATATATTTTTCTGTTATAATAATTCGCGTATCAACACTAGCCTCTCTTTTGGTAAAATAATTTGTTGAACCCCAAATTGAAAATGTTGTTGTTCCAGAAAATGTTTGAGAGCCATACACGCGAGTTTCGCCGGGTATTGTAAGTTCTGGTTTTTTGTATTTCTCCATTATAACAGCCCTGGTTTGAGCATTTTCATTTTTTACAGAAAAAACTCCTGTTGTTCCCCAAAATGTAGTTACTCCTGATATCATTATTTTTTAATTATATCATGAAGTTCTTCTTTTTTCATCTCATTTTTATCAATCATATCATGATAAATTTCTATTCTATCTTCAGTTAGATTAGATAAATTATATTTCTCTTTAACAAAATCATAAAGATTATTTGCTAATTTTTCTCTAAATTCTTTATCTTCTATAACTCTTTTTATTTGAGTGTACCAACCACCTTCGTTCATTGGTTTTGTAATCAATAGGCCTGTTTCATTGTTTTTTAATAATGCCTTATAGATTCCAAAGTCCTGAGCAATTAAAACCTTTTTGTTCATACCAGCTTCGATAATTTTTAACTCAGACTTAACTTCATTAAATGTATTATCTGTTAACGGCGCCAAACAAACATCACAATAATTATAATGTTTCCCATATTGAGTTAATGGAAGCGTCCATCTTCTTAAATAAGGTTCTTTAAGAATGTTTTCACCAAAATAAGGTTCGTTCTTATATCTTTTTAACCACTTATTGTATTCTGGAGAAATTATATTTGGATTATAGTTATCAGTGAATATTTCTTCAAATTTATTCCAAATAGTTTCAGCAGGAGTTATTTTTCTTGTTTGTTGAGTCCCATCAGGGTTCATAATTGTTACATGACCTCTTACGTCATATCCACACATTATAATTTGATATTTTCCTCTAATACTTTCATCGTTATGCAGCTTTTTCATAGATGGTTTTAAAAGTAAAAGGTCATGATAGTGAGAACTTCCTCCAATCCATGAAATTCTTACTCGGTCATCTATCTTTGTGTCTTCAGAAGCCCACATTTTACTTGATGGGTCTATACCGTTAGGCATTACAATTACGTTTTTATTATAAGCTCTAATATGTTTTGCAAAAACATCTGTAGTGGTAGTAACATAATCAGACAGTCTTAAAGTTTTTGTAATTTTTTCTGCAAGTTTTTCTTTTAAAGCAAGATTATACATAGGATGAGTTTCAGGCGGTGCCCAATAATCATCTAAGTCCATAACTAATATAACACCAGCAGCTTTAAGTTGTTTAAAAAATTCATCCATTTTTTCGTATGGACCAAGTTGTCTATGAAAGTGAATTAAATTAAATTGTTTAAAATATTCAACATCATTATAATCAGGCATAACATTTATTTCAACGTAAAAATCATCTGAAAAGTTTTTATCCATTTGTTGCGCCAACCATATTGACCTATAATGTCCAACACCTGCAAGGTCTGAAGGAGCAATTAAAATTCTGTATTGTTTTTTGTTTTCTGTCATGTTATTTGAATTGAATTTCCTGTGTTGTCTATTGTTATATTTGTAGTATAGTTGGTTGTGTCATAAAAAATTGTTCCTACCGAGCCTATGGTGATGTTTGATGAGCCTATATCTGTTCCTCCTATGTAATTTATGTAACTAGTTGGTGTGGTATGATATCCAATAAAAGAATTTACTGTACCGGTACCGTTTACAGTTGTACTTCCCCATAAATTTGATAAATCGAACTTCTTAACCTTTTCAAACATTACAACTCTTTCTTGTTGTTTCTTTTTCATATAAGCAACACTACATCCAAACGATACTATTATAACATTTTTAATATTGCCATTCTCATCTTTTTCTTTTTTAATTTCTTCAACTTCACAAGGAACCCATTCATTAGTTTCTGCTAAATAAATAGAGAATTCCATAGTATCAGAATCCATTCGTATTGTACCATCTTTAGGAAGTGATACGTAAGTTCCTACGCTTGTTGTTCCTGAAATCCATCCTGGATTGGCTATGTAAGGCGTAGTTGTTATTGTGTAGTCTGGAATTGTTGTGAGTCCATTACCGTTTGTAATATCTCCAATATAACCAGTATCGGTATTTGTTGTGGTTGCTCCTTGATAGTTTGCACTTCCAGATGTAAGACTACATACTGGTTCACCACATGTGGTTGATGTTTTACTTTCTATCGGCATTTTTTAATTATTTATTGTCAATGAAATCTTCAGCGTTTTTTTTGGCCTCTTGAAGTTTATCAATAAATTCAGTTGTTTCCACAACATCTTCAACTATTGTTTCAGGTACTAACTTTGCATTTTGTTCTTCTATTTGTTCTGCAATTTTAGCATCTAAAAAAGATACATTATAAACTTCTCCAATATTTAAATTTAAGGTTGAATTGTCAAAACTTTCATCAACATTTACATATCCTCTTCTTTTTTGAGAATCTAATGATGCTGTATTTTGTTCTTTACTAAGAGTAAATTGTCCAGGTTGTAAAATTACCCCTATTGACCCAGAAGATGATG
>Ga0307376_10003771_pt1 | contig 14081 bp, 11 predicted proteins | sample TR2MG_FD_202536 | JGI IMG/M metagenome (GOLD analysis project Ga0307376, IMG submission 202536) | Soil microbial communities from Risofladan, Vaasa, Finland - TR-2 | ecosystem: Environmental > Terrestrial > Soil > Coastal area > Acid sulfate soil | place: Finland: Risofladan, Vaasa | collected...
GAGCTATGGGCACAGAAAAGAAAATCGGAGAGGGAGGGATTCGAACCCTCGGTACCCTTTTGGGATACAACTCCTTAGCAGGGAGCCCGATTCGGCCACTCTCGCACCTCTCCTGATCTGACTAAACGGAGAGAGTGGGATTCGAACCCACGGAGCCTTGCGGCTCAACGGTTTTCAAGACCGCCTCTTTCGACCACTCAGACACCTCTCCAGCTTTGGGCCAGAGCAATACTATATCGATCGGGCCTCTATTTGTCAACTTTGCGCAGCTCGCATCGGTAAGTTCACGCGGCGCTTGTCCCGGCGTCAGTTCGTCGGTATCTTTTCGGAGTAGCCGGTACTTACCGACCGGTCAGTAGATTTCTGGGAAGAGAGGTAACTGGAGAAACATGAAGGAACAGAAGAGTTCACGAGTATTGCTGGTGCTGTTCTTTGGAGTGCTCATGGGCGCCCTGGATATCGCCATCGTCGGTCCGGCGCTTCCGGCCATTCGTTCCTCGTTCGCCGGGACCGGAGAACGGTCGCTTGCGTGGATATTCTCAGCATACGTGTTGTTCAATCTGATAGGTACGCCGGTTATGGCGAAACTGTCTGACATCGCGGGCCGCAGATTGATCTATGCAATCGATATTGGCCTGTTTGCCGTCGGTTCACTGATCGTTGCCTCGGCGCCCGCGTTTTCATTCGTGTTCATCGGACGGGCAATCCAGGGTTTCGGAGCGGGCGGCATCTTCCCGGTCGCAAGCGCAGTCATCGGCGATACGTTTCCGCCGGAGCGGCGCGGTTCGGCACTCGGACTGATCGGTGCGGTGTTTGGTCTGGCATTCGTAATCGGTCCTGCACTTGCAGGTCTCATCCTCTCCATTGCTTCCTGGCACTGGTTGTTCCTGATAAACGTCCCGATCGCACTCATCGTCATGGCGTTCGGATTGAAGCTCCTTCCCGGCCGTGCCGATCGACCGGTCGAGCGGTTCGACTGGCTCGGGATGGCCGCACTTTCACTCACGCTCTCCGCGTTCACATTCGGATTGAACAACATCGACACAGCTCACTTCGGTTCGAGTCTTGTCGGACTGCGCGTGCTTCCGTTCCTTGTTGCGGCAATCGTGTTTGGATTCATCACGTCGCAAATCGAGCGAAGAGCTGCAAATCCGATTCTTCCGGCGAGCCTGTTTCAATCCCGACAGCTGAGGATTGGATACGCGCTGACGACCGGCGCAGGCGTGGGGGAGGCGGCAGTTGTGTTTATGCCGCTCTTCGCAGTCGCCGCACTTGCAGGGGTGAAACAGGGACAGGCGAGTTTTCTGCTGCTGCCGGTGGTTATCGCGATGGCAATTGCATCACCGGTCTCCGGAAGGCTTCTTGATCGATTCGGTTCGAAGGCGGTCATAGTCTCTGGGCTCGCTGTCACCACGGTCGGAGTCTTCCTCTTGTCAATCACCGCAGGTTCGCTGACAATGTTCATCATTTCGGGTGCACTCATGGGCTTCGGGCTGTCGAGCCTGCTCGGCGCGCCAATCAGGTACATCACGCTGAATGAGGTTGCGAAGGAAGACCGTTCGGCGGCGCAGGGTGTGATTACCGTCTTCACGAGTGCCGGGCAGCTTGCGGGGGCGGCAGTCATCGGCGCAGTTGCCGCGTCAGGCGGCGGAAGCGCGTCATCATACGCGTCGGCGTTCCTCGTTGTCTGCGCGGCAAGCGCGGTGATGCTCATCGCTGCGCTTCGGCTGAAACGGAGAGCGGCAGAACGTGCCTCGGCGCAGAAATAGGGAGTAGGGCGATGGAGTCCGATGGTGAGAAAGGCAGGCTGCGGGAACGCGCTATAGAGGCGGCGACGACCATGTTCGTACGCTCCGGCTACAGCAGTGTATCCATGCGGGAAATCGCGGCATCACTCGGGGTGTCGAAAGCCGCGCTGTACTACCATTTCGCGGACAAGCAGACGCTCATGCTCGCAATCCTCGAAGGCTACCTGGTGGATATCGAACGGCTCATCGAGGAGCAGGTGCTGCCGCGTCGAACCTGTCGCGAGCGGATCGGAAGCTTCGTGCGGCTGGTCTTCACGCAGCCGCCGGGAACGCGGGCAATCATGCGGCTTGCAAGCCAGGAGAGCGGAAAGCTCGACCCGGTGGTTCGCGCAACCTTTCTCGAAAGCTACCATCGACGGTTCATCGGCAGGGTGGAAGCGATTCTCGCGGAGGGGGTTGCGCGCGGCGAACTTCGCGCGATGGATCCAAAAGCCGCAACCTGGATCCTGCTCGGTATGATGTATCCATTCTTCTACGGCGAAGTGCTCGCGGAACGCAACGATCTGGATACGCTTGACGAGCAGATTGTATCGATCTTCGTAGACGGCGCGGCACGATGACCGAGTCCGGGAGAGTGCCCTCACCGTATCCGCTCGATCGCTCGTTCTACCTCAGAGACTCGCTTACTGTAGCAAAGGAGCTGCTCGGTAAGCTCATCGTTCGGCTGTCGGAGAGCGGGCCGCTTGTCTGCCGTATTGTGGAAACAGAGGCATACAACGAGGAAGACCCCGCCTCCCACTCGTTTTGCGGCAGAACCTCTCGCAATGCACCGATGTATCAGCCCGGCGGTGTTGCGTATGTCTACTTCATCTACGGCATGTATAACTGCTTCAATGTGGTAACCGATCGGGAAGGGTACGGAAGCGCCGTACTCATCCGCGCCGCCGAACCGCTCTCGGGCCTGCACGCCATGTGGCGGAACCGGTTTCCCGGCACTGAACCGCCCGGTATGCCCGACACTCTGACACACATGCCCGAAGACCGCCGGCTGCGATGCGCTGTCGTGTCGCTGGCGAACGGTCCGGGTAAACTCGCGCACTCACTGGGGCTGAACGTTGCACGACACAGCGGCATGAGCCTTCTGTCGGGTGAACTTACGATTCAGGACGACGGCTATTCGCCTGACCGGGTTGTCGGGGATGTCAGGATCGGTATTTCGGTGGCTCAGGAGAGGGAGTGGCGCTTCTTCATCGCCGAGAACGGTTCTGTTTCACGGTCTCGCGTGCGGCCTATCGATCGAGAAGATCGGTGAGCCGCTCGAGATCCTCGAGTGAGAAATAGCTGATTTCGATTCGACCCTTTTCGTGTGATCCTGAAACGATAACTTTTGTGCCGAGCGCGTTGATGAGCCGTTCCTCGAGCTCGCGCAGTTCGACCGACTTTCGCGGCTGCGTCGCAGCCGCCTTTGCGCGTTCCGGCTGGCGGGCACCGCTCTTCGCGCGCGCCTCAGTCTCCGCCTCGCGAACCGAAAGCCCCTCGCGGATGATCCGGTGAAACAGGCTGAGCAGATCATTCGCCGACGGGAGAGCGAGCAGCGCACGCGCATGCCCCGCTGTCAGCTCGCCGCGCGCAAGAGCGTGCTGCACCTCTTCAGGCAATTTCAGTAACCTCAGACTGTTGGCTACGGTGGAACGGTTCTTGCCCAGTCGTGAGGACATTTCGTCCTGGCTCACTCCCGTCCTGTCCATGAGCGTGCGGTAGGCTTGCGCCTCTTCAATCGGATTCAGATCCTCGCGCTGGATGTTCTCGATGAGCGCAATTTCCAGCTTCTCTTCTTCGGTAAAAGAACGAACAATGACCGGTACTTCGGCAAGACCCGCGCGCCGTGCGGCGCGGTAGCGACGTTCTCCCGCTATGATCATGTACGATCCGTCTTCCACCTGTTCGACAAGAATCGGTTGCAGAATACCGCGTGATTTCACCGAATCGGCAAGTTCCTGGAGCGACTCTTCGGAGAAACTCTTGCGCGGTTGATTCGGATTCGCGGCAATTCGATCGATCGGGAGCATGTTCGTTGCGCCTGAATCGGCCTGAACGTGGGAATCCTGTGATTCCAACCCCTGCAGGAGCGCGTCGATGCCGCGACCGAGCCCTCGTTTACCCACGCGCGATCACCTCTTCGGCAAGCTTACGGTAGCTCTTTGCGCCGACGCAGGAGGGATCGTAGAGGTTAATGGGGACTGCATGTGACGGCGCTTCGGAGAGACGGACGTTGCGGGGAATTATCGTCTTGAATACGCGCTTTCCGAAGTAGCCGATCACCTCCTGCACCACGTCCTGCGCAAGCCTCGTGCGGGAATCGTACATGGTGAACATAATGCCGCCAATGTCGAGCGGCGTGTTGAAGTGCTGCTGGACCCGCTTGATGCTCTGCAGGAGCTGCGTCAGGCCTTCGAGCGCGAAGTATTCACACTGCAGCGGAATGAACACAGTATCCGCTGCAACCAGTCCATTTATGGTAAGTACACCGAGTGATGGCGGTGAATCGATAAAAATGTAGTCATATTCGGAACGGTGCGGTTCGAGCACGTTCTTGAGAAAGTACTCCCGCTTCTCCTGATCGACGAGTTCTACATTTGCGCCGCTCAGGTCGTTGTTTGCCGAGATCGCTGAAAGACCAGGTACGGCCGTGGTCTGCACAACCTGTTTGAAACCGGATGCGCCGGTGAGAAGCTCGTATATTCCGGGACGATCCTTCCGCGCACCGACACTGCTCGACAGGTTGCCCTGGGGGTCAAAATCGACAAGAAGCACGGTCTTGCCGAGCTCAGCAACATACGCACCGAGATTGGCAGCGCTCGTAGTCTTCCCAACGCCCCCTTTTTGATTTGCAAACACAACGATTCTGCCCATAAGCAGAGGAAGTATACTCGATTCAACCTGGAGTGTCATGCCGGGTTCGATAATCGTCACCATAGGCCAAAGTGGTAATTTCCGGCCACTCAATTGCCGATACCTTGATAGGGCTATCTATGATCGATGTTGTGGCCGCGCTGATTGAGCGCACCGAAGGCGGAAGAACCGCCTGCCTGATAGCGCAGCGCGCGGGTACAATCGAACGCGCTTCACTGTGGGAGTTTCCCGGCGGAAAGGTCGAACCAGGAGAGTCACACGAGACGGCAATTGAACGGGAGGTAGCCGAAGAGCTCGGTACGGACGCACAGGCGGGAGAGCTCTTTCTGGTAACCGTTCACACGTATCCTGACCGGACGATCCGATTGTGGACATATCGAACGGTACTTGGATCAGTCGCCACGCTTTCATCGAGTCATTCCAGCCTTGTCTGGGCGCCTGTCGAAGATCTTGAACGATACGCGTTCTCCGACGCTGACCTGCCTGTGGTACAGGCATTGAGGATTTCTCACCGTATCTGGTTGCCATATGAAAAAAAGAGCCAATAAAACGTATGGCAAATATGTTAGATTTATAGTACCGTTGTACTATTGTACCGTACGGGAGAGCCGTCAGGACCGGTATCATGAAAAGTGAACACGTGGACAGCAAAAAGATGGACACGTTGACCAAGAAAGAAGTCATGAAAACCTTTCCCAAAATTGAGCTTCACCGCCATTTGGAAGGAACTTTCGCGCTGTCAACGATGCACCGGATTGCAATGAAAAATGGTCTTCCTCTTCCGAGCGAATTCGGCAAATTCAAGCAAGAAGTCCAATTTCCGAGGGACTCAGGGCCTGACTTTCTGAAGTTCCTGTCGAAATTTCGAACTGACTGGTATCGCAGCCTGGAAGACGTGAATGATGTCGTCTACGATGCGGTACGAGAGCTCACTGAAGACGGCATCTTCTACATCGAAATGCGTTTCTCCCCCGAACACTTTGCACTTCAGAACGGTTTTGACCGGAAAGAGGTGAGCCGCGTGGTGGTCCGGGCCGCAAACAAGGCGGCCGCGGAAATTGGTGTCGCAATCAAGTACCTGATCACCTTCAACCGGAACAAGCAGGACGCGGAGCAGATGACAGTCCTGTATCGCGATCTGCTGAAGCTTGACGTGCCGGAGATCGTGGGCATTGATCTGGCAGGTGACGAGCTGAACTTCCCGCCTGAACTGTTCAAGAGCTTTTTCGATGTAGTCAAGAATGACGGTGTCTATCGCTGTACGATTCACGCCGGTGAGGTTACCGCATCGACCCAGATATGGGACGCGATCAACCTGCTGCACGCATCCCGCATCGGTCACGGGACCTCGGCAATTACTGATCAGAAGCTTCAGAACTATCTTCGGGAGCATTCAATTGCGCTCGAACAGTGCATCACGAGCAATCACCAGACCGGATCCTGGGTTGACGAGTCGAATCACCCGCTTGGAACTCTCTATCGCAACCGAGTGCCGGTTACCATCAACTCGGACGACCCCTTCATTCAGGACACCGACCTTACCGACGACTACATCAAGGCGGTGAAATACTTTGACCTCGGAGTTGATGACCTTGTGCGAATGAATATGACCGCTCTTGAGTGCAGCTTCCTGCCGGACCAGGAGAAGATGAAGCTCGGCCAGGAGTACGTGCGAAAGGTCAATGATTTTCGGGCAACTCACGAAGTCTAGCCGTTCAGTCTGAGTCCACATTTTCCCCGTGAAAGATTCCGAATAGCCTGTTCACATGCATCCCACTCCCGTTCGGGGAGCTCGCCGCTTATCAGAACCTGGAGATCGTACTGCTCCCGCAGATTGCGTACTCCATGCCCGTTCAACCGTCGGACGACAGCTTCGTGCAGGTCGTATGGCAGAAGCGTGGTAAATCCCAATGTGACGATCATGGGCTGCAGCGGTAACACCTCGAGAGTGCGCCGGGTGCACTCTCCGTAGGCGCGTACGAGTCCCCCGGTGCCGAGCTTCGTTCCGCCGAAGTATCGCACGACCATGACCAGTACGTTCACGACGCGGCTGCCGCGTACCACTTCGAGCATCGGCCGGCCGGCTGTTCCTTTTGGTTCACCGTCATCGCTGCATCCGGCTACTTCGCTGTTGGGTGGACCGATAAGGAAGGCGTGAGTCACGTGAGAGGCGTCGGGATGGAGCAGGCGACAGGAATCTATCGCCTGGCGCACATCGCCTGAAGCAAGTACGGTACGCGCGTAGCCGATGAAGCGGGAGTTCCTCACCTCGATGGCCGAGGTCGCTTCACCGGCAGGTATACTGAAGTCAGGTTGCACGGGATCTGTCATGTTTCACGTGAAACAATCCGGCACGGCTAAGACCGTACCGGGTGAACGCTACTCGTCTGTATCGGATGGATTCTCATCGACCTGCTGATCGCTTTCTTCCGCCAGAGTGGGTGCAGAGCCCTCGGCTTCATCGCCGACAGTCTCATCCACACCGCCTTCACCATCCGGGACACCCTCATCCAGCGATTCATCCTCATCGGCGTTATCCGCACGATCGATACCGACTACAAAATCGGGCTGGTTGATATCCACGACCTTCACGCCGGCCGCCTGACGGCCGAGTGGCCGCAAACCGTTCACACGGAGCCGGATCGTGTTTCCCTGCGAGGTGATGACGATGAGTTCATCATCATCCTTTACCGCCTGTATTCCGACGATCTCACCGGTCTTTTCGTTCACGCTCGAGGCGATCTGTCCGCGGGTGCCGCGTCCGTGCGGAGAGAAGAAATCAAAGTCGGTTCTTTTGCCGTAGCCGAACTCGGACACGATCAGCATCTGCTCACCCTCGCGAACCATCACGACTCCGGCAAGTTCATCCTGCGAACCGAGCCGGATACCCTGCACACCGCGACTCGCGCGACCCATGGACCGTACAGATGATTCAGCCATCCGCAAACCCTGACCCTTTCGGGTGACAAGCATGAGGTGACTATCGCCTGTGGTGAGCAGCGCGGTGACGATGCGGTCACCTTCATCGAGATTGACCGCAATGATGCCGCGGGTCTTCGCATTGGAAAAGTCCGATGTCCTGACCTTCTTGACCACACCGCGGCTGGTAGCCATGAACACGTAGCTGTTTTCCGAGAATTCGGTCAGTGATACGACAGCCGCAATCTCTTCGTTTGCGGAGATTGCAAGGACGCTTTTGATATGCTGGCCGCGCGCATTCCGCGCCGCTTCGGGAATCTCGTGCACCTTGAGCCAGTACGCTTTGCCCGCGCTGGTAATGAACAGGATGTAGTCATGCGTTGAGCCGATGAAGATCTGCTGCACAAAATCATCCTCTTTCAGCTTTGCGGAAAGCGACCCTTTACCACCCCGTCCCTGAATGCGGTACGCGGAGTAGGGAACACGCTTGATATATCCCCGGTGCGAGATCAGGACAACCATGTCCTCTTTCTCGATGAGATCCTCAATGTTGATCTCTTCGACCTCGTTCAGCACGATCTCGGTGCGCCGCGCGTCGCCGTACTTCTCCGAAAGTGCGAGCACCTCTTCCTTCACGACGTTCAGGATCTTTTCTTCGCTTGAGAGCAACTCTTTCAATTTGCGGATAAGCTCGAGAACCTCATTCAGTTCATCGATGATCTTCTGAGTTTCGAGGCTGGTCAGCTTCTGCAGCCGCATGTCGAGAATTGCCTGCGACTGGATCTCGCTCAGGCCGAATCGGGTCATGAGGCCCGTACGCGCAACCTCGACATTTTCCGACTGCCTGATAAGCTGGATCACCTCGTCGATGTTGTCCAGCGCAATCTTCAACCCTTCGAGTATGTGCGCACGCTCTTCTGCCTTTCGCAAATCGTAGCGCGATCGGCGGGTCACCACCTCTTTCCGGTGCTCGATGTAGTAGTGGATGATCTCCCGCACCGTGAGAACCCTGGGGCGTCCATGCACAAGCGCGAGCGCGTTTACATTGAAGTTGACCTGGAGCTGCGTATTGGCAAACAGCTGATTCAGCACGATCTTGGGGCTGGCACCCTTCTTCAGCTCGATGACCACTCGCATACCGTTGCGGTCAGACTCGTTGCGAAGATCGGAAATACCGTCGATCCGGTGGTCATGCACCAGTTCTGCGATCCTCACCATCAGCGTCGAAAGGTTCACCTGGTAGGGAATTTCAGTGACGATGATGACGTCGCGACCGCTCTTGGTTGTTTCAATGACGAATCGGGAACGAACGGTGATTCGTCCGCGACCGGTCCTGAACGCTTCACGGATGCCCTGACGGCCGAAGATGATTCCGCCTGTCGGAAAGTCCGGGCCGGTGATGTGTTTCATCAGATCATCCATCGAGATCTCAGGATCGTCGATGGTAGCCGCTATTGCGTTTGCGACCTCACGCAGATTATGGGGCGCCATGTTGGTCGCCATTCCAACGGCGATCCCGCTTGCGCCGTTTACGAGCAGAAAAGGAAGCGCTGCCGGCAGTACCAGAGGCTCTTCCATCGAATCATCGTAGTTCGGCCCGAAATCGACTGTTTCCTTCTTGATGTCGGCGAGCATCTCCTCGGCCAGGGCGCTCATCCGGGCTTCTGTGTAGCGCATTGCCGCAGGCGGATCCCCTTCGACCGAACCGAAGTTGCCCTGTCCGTTGACAAGCGGATACCTGAGCGAAAACTCCTGAGCCATCCGGACAAGCGCATCATAGACTGACAGGTCACCGTGGGGATGATACTTGCCGAGCACGTCACCCACTATTCGCGCGGCCTTCTTTGTCGGACGGTCCGAGCGTAATCCCATTTCGCTCATTGAGAACAGGATGCGGCGATGAACTGGCTTCAGTCCGTCGCGAACATCCGGCAGCGCCCGCGATACTATGACCGACATGGCGTAGTTCAGGTATGACTCTTTTATCTCATCTTCAATCGATACGGGTATTACGCGACCTTGATCTGACACGGGCATCTCCAGTGAGTTGTTCTAAACATCAAGATTCGAGACTGACAGCGCGTTCGCTTCTATGAACTCCCTGCGGGGGCCGACCTGCTCACCCATGAGCGTGGTAAACATCGTCTCGGCTTCAACCGCGTCATCGAGATGGATCTGCATGATGTTCCGGGTCGAGGGGTCCATGGTTGTTTCCCACAACTGATCCGGATTCATCTCTCCAAGGCCTTTGTAGCGTTGAATACCGACCTTCTCCGGATTCTCACCGATCTCCTCGAGCACGCGCTTGCGTTCTTCATCGTTATACGCGTACCAGATCTTTTTGCCCAGGGATAGCTTGTAGAGCGGCGGCATCGCGATAAACACATGACCGTTTTCAATGAGCTCTTTCATGTAGCGATAGAAGAACGTCAGAAGCAGCGTACGAATGTGCGAGCCGTCAACATCCGCATCGGCCATGATAATGACCTTGTGATATCGAAGCCGCGAAACATCGAAGTCAGGCCCCGCCCCGGTACCAAGGGTTGAGATGATCGGCTGCAATTTGTCGTTCCCGATCACCTTTTCGATGCGGGTCTTTTCCACATTGAGCATCTTCCCCCAGAGCGGAAGAATTGCCTGAAACTGCCGATCCCGACCCTGTTTTGCACTTCCGCCGGCCGAGTCACCCTCGACGATATACACCTCGCACTTCGACGGATCCCGTTCGCTGCAGTCGGCAAGTTTGCCCGGCAGGCTTGCGCTTTCCAGCGCACTCTTACGCCGGGTAAGGTCACGAGCCTTTCGCGCCGCTGCTCGCGCGTTTGCCGCAAGCACTACCTTGTCGAGCACCTGGGCGAGTTCATCAGGGTGCTCCTCGAAGTACCAGGTGAGTTGCTCGTTCACGAACGACTCTACAATGCCTTTTACTTCGGAGTTGCCAAGTTTCGCCTTGGTCTGGCCTTCAAACTGCGGCTCCGGTACCTTCACCGATACTACCGCCGTCAGACCCTCGCGCACATCGTCGCCCGAAAGTGATTCGTCGATCTTCTTTGCAAGTTTCGACTTCTTCAGAAAGTCATTGAGGCATCGGGTGAGCGCGGACTTGAATCCAATAAGGTGAGTGCCGCCCTCACGCGTATTGATGTTGTTCGCAAACGAAAAGATGTTCTCGATGTAACCGTCGTTGTACTGAAGAGAGATCTCCAGGAGCACTGCGTCCTTTGCTCCTTCGAGATAGATCGGCGTGCGTTGAACCGTTGTCTTGTTTTTGTTCAGATATTCGACAAACTCTTTGACGCCGCCGTCGAACTTGAAGGTATGGCGCTTCTCGGACGGAAGACGCGTGTCCGTCAGGTGGATGGTAATTCCTTTGTTCAGGAATGCGAGTTCCCGGAGCCTGCGCGAGAGCACATCGAAGTTATAGATGGTCGTTTCGAACACGGTGTCATCGGCTAGAAAGCGGGTCGCGGTCCCATGCTTATCACTCGGGCCGATCACCTCTACCGGCGCAACAGGCACGCCCCGTTGGTACCGCTGCATGACAGCTTCCCCGTCGCGATGTACCACTACCTCGCACCATTCCGACAGCGCGTTCACGACTGATACACCCACACCGTGCAGTCCGCCGGACACCTTGTAGCTGTCCTTGTCGAACTTGCCACCTGCGTGCAACCGGGTCATGACCACCTCGAGCGCGCTGATGTTTTCGACCGGATGAATGTCGGTTGGAATACCTCGCCCGTCGTCCTCAACGAAGATCACATTCCCTTTTTCAACAACAACGTTGATCTCGGAACAGTGACCTGCGAGAGCCTCATCAATACTGTTGTCGACGACTTCGTAGACAAGATGATGCAGGCCGTCGGGACCCGTAGTACCAATGTACATACCGGGCCGTTTGCGTACGGCATCGAGCCCCTTTAAGACCTGAATGTTCTGGGCAGAGTACTTCTGTTGCATGTTTTGTCGTTCGTTTCCTTGCGTAGCAGTGATGAGATTATACCTATTATACTGAAGAAAGTAAAGACTGAAGGCTTGAACCAAATATTTACCAAAAAAAGAGTTAGAAGAATCCCAACAAAATCGGACAAATGCCTTGAGGATCAGATATCAACCAGTCCTGTGGATAACTTGTGGATGAATGAATGTTAGATTCTTGTAAGGAAACTATATAGCGTCATAACGCAAAATATCTCCATCCGGAGAGACTTACAATGCGCAAATCAGCTGAAATTCGCTATAAATTCGACGCGACCTATGATATGATCGGTGCTCGCCTTTGCATGAAGAATATTCTGTCGCCTTGACGCACTGTCGCGCGTCCTGTGGAAAAGCTGTGAATTGATAGAGGAAAGGTTAATGAGTAACGAGAGCTGGGATTACACGGTCTTCTGGAATGAGACGATGAGCCAGATCCGAAATGAGCTCTCTGACCAGGAGTACACGATGTGGTTCAACCGCATGGAGTACGCCGGAGCTTCGGAGACCGAGATCATCATACGAGTGCCTTCATCGTTCTACCGTGACCAGGTCAAACAACGCTACCTTGCGATGATCGAAGAGAAACTGCTCGAGCTTTCGGGGACGCATCTCAAACTTGATTTCACCATAAGCAAGATGGTTAGCGACGATCAGAAAACTCCCAGGCGACACACGCCGAACGCGACCGGCTCGGACGGCGCACCTCTTCCGCGCCAGAAGAAAGGCTCGCATCAGAACCTGAAGGACGAATACACGTTCGACAACTTTGTGATCGGTACGAACAACTCATTTGCCGCAAACGCCGCCATGGCTATCGCCAAGAACCCGGGCACCGGCTACAACCCCTGTCTGATCTACGGCGGAGTCGGACTCGGGAAAACACACCTGATTCAGTCAATTGGCAACCAGGTGTTTCAGGAATTCGACAATCTGAAGATCGTGTATGTGACCATGGAGAGCTTCACGAACGAGTTCATCCAGTCTATTCGTGAAAAGAAGACCCACCTGTTCAAGAACAAGTATCGGTACGCCGACGTGCTGCTGATTGACGACATCCACTTTCTTCAAAAGAAGACCGAAACACAGGAAGAACTGTTCCATACATTCAACGCTCTGTACGATGCGAACAAACAGATGGTATTCACCTGCGACCGTCCGGTATCCGAACTCAAGGAACTCACCGATCGACTCCGCAGCAGATTTGAACGCGGGCTGAACGTCGACCTGCAGCCACCTTCCTTCGAAACACGATATGCAATTCTCAAGAAGAAGATCGAGCGTGCGAAGCTTGACATACCTGAAGCCGTCATCGAACTGGTATGCAACAACGTCACCACGAATGTGCGCGATCTCGAAGCGGCCCTCACGAAATTGATCGCATACGCAGATCTGGTGAACAAGAACATCACGCTTGAAATTGCGCAGCAGCAACTGAAGGACTTCTTTTCCAGCCCGAAGCAGAACAACGTAACCATGGACATCATCCAGCGTGTGGTAGCCGACTATTTCAATCTGTCGGCGAACGACTTGAAAGGAAAGAAACGGACGAAGGTCATAGCCTTTCCACGACAGCTTGCAATGTACGTCACGCGAGAGATTACTGAGTTTTCGACTACTGAGGTCGGTCTGGAGTTCGGTGGACGTGACCATACTACCGTCATGCACGCCTATCAGCGAATTGAAAACAGGATGCGCACGGATCCGACGCTCGATCCGACAGTTCAGTTTCTGATCCGGACTATCAAAGAACAGAGCACGAAGAATTGAACATCCTGTGCGTAGCCTGTCCATGAACTGTGGACTACACGAATGCCTGTGCACAGTGTGGAAAGAGTGAACGCACGGAAGGAAAACAGTGCACAACGTATCTTTCTGTAACGATGAGACTTAGAGCTGTTTTCCACATATCAACACAGCTTACTACCATTGTTACTAGAATTTAGCTATATTGAGGTGTTTTAGGAGACCCCCGGAAGGAGCCTGACCATGAAGTTTACCTGTGAACGAGACGTCATTATTCGAGAGATATCGATCGCCCAGGAGATCATCTCATCACGAAACGCACTTTCGATCCTTTCGAATGTTCTTCTTGAAGCGAGTGACAACACCGTGCTTATTCGCGCGACTGATCTCAAGGTTGGATTCGAAACCCGGATTCCCGCAGATGTTCAGGTGCCGGGCACGACGACAGTTTTCTGCGATAAGTTCATTGGAATTCTCAGGTCACTTCCGGCAGGCGATGTGGAGTTCGAACAGTCCACCGCAACGACCGGAAAGGACGCTGACACTTTTGTAATTCGTCCTCTTTTCAAAAAAATTGACTTCAGGCTCAAGACCATCGCATCCGACAAGTTTCCCGAAATGCAGGTCGCGTCCAGCGACATGTTCTTCGAGTTTCCTCAGAGCGATTTTCTTGAAATGATTTCACAAACTGTCTTTGCAGTATCTGATGACGAGACGCGCTACTTCATGAACGGTGTCTACATCGAGAACAACGACGGAAAACTGGTCATGGTTGCT
>Ga0307376_10003773_pt1 | contig 14078 bp, 12 predicted proteins | sample TR2MG_FD_202536 | JGI IMG/M metagenome (GOLD analysis project Ga0307376, IMG submission 202536) | Soil microbial communities from Risofladan, Vaasa, Finland - TR-2 | ecosystem: Environmental > Terrestrial > Soil > Coastal area > Acid sulfate soil | place: Finland: Risofladan, Vaasa | collected...
GTAACAGCATGAACTATCCGGAAGTTGAATATATCATTGCCCACTTCAAAGGGATAGTGATCATCGATGAAGCTTATATTGATTTCAGTGATAAGACTTCGTTTGTTAGATTAGGTTACAGGTATTCCAACCTTATTATTATGCAGACATTCAGTAAAGCATTCGGACTTGCAGCCGTGAGAGTTGGAATGGCTTTCGCAAATCCCTCCATTATACAATATTTCAATAAGTTGAAGCCACCATATAACATAAGTACGATCAATCAGAATACTGCATTGAGGAAACTGGATAAAGTTGTTGAACATAAAAATCAGATTATGAAAATTATAAGGGAGAGAGACAGATTATCAGCTATTCTAAAAAAAATGCAAATAACAGAGCAAGTCTATCCATCAGATGCTAACTTTATCCTCGTAAAAGTTAAAGATGCCAATTATATCTATAATGCTTTGGTTGACAAAAATATAGTTGTAAGAAATCGTAGCAGCGTTATTGATAATTGCCTGAGGATCACTGTAGGTAAACAGTCTGAAAATAATAGGCTGGTTGAAGCACTTAAGACAATATAGAAATGAAAAAAGTACTTTTTATTGACAGGGACGGTACAATAATAAAGGAACCGGAAGATGAACAGGTTGATAGCTTTGAAAAGCTTATTTTTCTTCCCGGAGCTATAACATCCTTGGCAAAAATTGCACAAGAGACTGATTATGAATTGGTAATGGTAACCAATCAGGATGGATTGGGCACAGAGTCCTTCCCTGAGGATACATTCTGGCCTGTTCATAACAAAATGTTACAAATACTTGAAAGCGAAGGAATTGTATTTGCCGAGACATTTATTGACAGGACTTTCCCTTCACAAAAAGCTCCAACACGAAAACCAGGAACAGCCTTGCTGGTGAAATACCTTGCAAAAGGGATTGATCTCGACTCATCTTACGTTATTGGTGACAGGTTGACAGATATTGAACTTGCCAGGAATATTGGATGCAAAGCCATTTTTGTCAGTGGGAAAAATTCACCCCTTGCTGAGTTATCTACAACCAACTGGGTTGATATATGTACATATCTGAAAAAGATACCACGCACTTCAACAGTGGTTAGAAAAACATCTGAGACTGACATTCTTGTAGAACTTAACCTTGATGGGTCAGGGGAGGGAAGTATAGATACAGGTATCGGCTTCTTCAATCATATGCTGGAGCAAATTGCCAGGCATGGGAATATCGATCTTTCCATTAAGGTAAAAGGCGATCTTGAGATTGATGAACACCATACAATTGAAGATGTGGCTATTGCATTTGGAAATGCAATGTTAAAAGCTCTTGGTGTCAAGAAAGGTATTGAAAGGTATAGCTTTGTGTTGCCAATGGATGACTGTCTTGCCCAGGTTGCTCTGGACTTTGGTGGCAGGCCATGGCTGGTATGGGATGTGTCATTCCTGAGGGAAAGAATTGGCGAGATGCCTACCGAAATGTTTTTTCATTTTTTTAAGTCATTTAGCGATAATGCTAAATGTAACCTGAATATTAAGGCTGAGGGTCAAAATGAACACCATAAGATTGAAGCTATATTCAAAGCATTTGCAAAAGCTATAAAACTTGCTGTAAAAAAAACAGATAATTTTAATTTACCGACAACAAAAGGTAGTTTATGATCGCAATCCTGAAGTATAATGCCGGAAATATTAAATCAGTACAAAATGCTTTGAACCGTTTAGGTTTTGATAGTATTATTACTGATGATCCAACGGAATTACTGAACGCTGAAAAAGTAATATTTCCGGGTGTTGGAGAAGCTAGCTCAGCCATGCAGTATCTGAAGGAGAGAGGATTGGATAAAATCATTATTTCCTTAAAACAACCCGTACTGGGTATTTGTCTGGGCTTACAACTTATGTGTCGCCACACTGAAGAAGGTGACACTAAATGTCTGGGTATTTTTGATGCGGATGTACGATTGTTCCCTCCTGAAGATAAGATTCCACACATGGGTTGGAATAATTTTCTTTCAGCAAAGGATGAACTATTTCGGGGAGTAGCTCTTGAAGATGATGTATATTTCGTTCACAGTTATTATGCTGAAATCTCTTCATGTACCTCAGCTATATGTGAATATATTTTGCCATTCAGTGCCTCAATGAAATCTGATAATTTCTATGCAACACAATTTCATCCGGAGAAATCAGCAGGAGTTGGTGTAAAGATCCTTCAAAATTTTATGAACCTATGAGAATAATTGTCGCTATTGATATTATTGGTGGCAAATGTGTCCGCTTAACCCGTGGGGATTTTACCACTAAAAAAGTGTACAACGAAGATCCTCTGGCTGTCGCAAGACAGATTGAAGATAATGGAATTTCATATCTTCACCTTGTTGACCTGGATGGGGCAAAGAATAAAAAGATAGAAAATATAAAAGTCCTCGAAAAAATTGCCGAAAAAACAAAACTGAGGATTGACTTTGGAGGAGGATTAAGAACGTATGATGATGTGATTTCTATTCTAAATGCCGGAGCAAGACAGGTTACAGCCGGAAGTATAGCTGTTACTGATCCCGATTTATTTATGGAATGGCTGAATAACCTTGGACAGGAGAAGTTAATACTTGGTGCAGATTGTATTGACAGGAAAGTTTCAACAGGCGGCTGGCTAGAAAACTCAGAGCAGGATATAATCAGTTTTATTTCTGACTACAGATCTAAAGGTGTAAAATATACCATATGCACTGATATTAGCAAAGATGGAATGCTGCAGGGACCTTCCACTAGTTTATATAAAGAGATCTTAGATAGTGTAAAAATAAAGCTGATTGCCAGCGGAGGCATCTCATCCCTGAAAGATATTGAAGATGTAAGAGACGCTGGTTGCGAAGGAGTAATAATCGGCAAAGCTGTTTATGAGGGTAGAATAAGTTTAACAGAATTAGGAATGCAATGTTAAAAAGACGAATTATTCCGTGTCTTGATATTAAAGATGGCAGAACGGTTAAGGGTATAAATTTCATAAATCTCAGAGATGCAGGGGATCCTGTTGAACTGGCTAAAATCTATGTTAAACAAGGAGCAGATGAACTTGTTTTCCTTGATATAACTGCTACAATTGAAAACAGGAAAGCTCTTGCCGGTCTGGTTGAAAGAATCGCTGCCGAAATCAATATACCATTTACAGTGGGAGGAGGAATTGATACTGTTGATGATGTCTCAGTGCTTATTAAAGCCGGAGCAGATAAAGTTACAGTCAACTCTTCAGCAGTTAAAAGACCTGAACTAATTACTGAAATTGCAGGCCAGTTTGGAAATCAGTGCGTAGTTGTCGCCATTGACACAAAATTTGAGAAGGACGAATGGATAGTTTTTGTGAATGGCGGCCGAACTCCTACTCCCTTAAAAACAATAAGCTGGGCCAGAAAGGTTGAGGAACTGGGAGCAGGTGAAATTCTGCTTACTTCAATGAATAATGATGGAACAAAATCTGGATTTTCCATTGATATAACCGAAGAGGTTAGCAGAATTGTAAATATTCCTGTAATTGCTTCAGGAGGTGCTGGCCTGATGGAACACTTCAAAGAAGTATTTTTTTATACAGGATGTAGTGCAGCACTCGCAGCAAGTATATTTCATTATGGAGAGATTGATATTAGAGATCTAAAGGAGTACCTTAGAAATGAAGGGATTGCGACAAGATAACAAGGTTAATAATTTGTTCATAATGAACTAAGCCACTGCCTTCGTTTCTCTCAGTCTTTCCCCCTCTCTACTCTGTAAAGAGGGAGAGACAGAGAGTATTTTAGGTGTTTCCACCTCGTTGCGAAGCAGAGAGAGCTTGTCCAGCATTGGCGGGAGGGCCGGGGGGTGAGTTCAAGGGAAAGTGGAAATTGATATGCGTAAATTGTAAGTTAAGTTGGCAGCAATTTGTAAAGGAAAATAATATTGTAAATTATATAGGGATGAAAATTGATTTTACTAAAGGAAACGGTCTGGTACCAGTTGTTATTCAAGATAGTAACACACTTCAGGTACTTATGGTTGGTTATATGAATGAGGAGGCTTTCGAAAAAACCATAAAAGAGAAAATTGTAACCTTTTTCAGCAGGAGCAAATACCGGCTCTGGACAAAAGGTGAAACCTCCGGTAACTATTTACATGTTGAAGAGATTTCAACCGATTGTGACAATGATTCGATACTTATTAAAGTTAAACCAGCCGGACCTGTATGTCATACCGGCAGCACCAGTTGTTTTGGAGAAGAGTCTGTCAAAGGGTTTGTTTATAAGCTGGAACAAATCATAAACCAACGCATTGATAATGATACCAGCGACTCATATACTAATAAACTGTTTAAAAAGGGCATCAACAAAGTAGCTCAGAAAGTTGGTGAGGAAGCCGTTGAATTAATAATCGAGGCAAAAGATAATAATATCACCTTATTCAAAGATGAGGCTGCCGATCTTATCTACCATTTGCTTGTTTTACTAAAAGCAAAAGGCATTAGTTTTGAAGCTATCGAGGAAGTTTTAATAGGAAGACATAAGACCTGAGAGGTCCAATTGAGCTTAAATATTATTGTTAAAATATTAAATTTCAGTCATTTAACAGAATGTTCCGGTGCGCTGCACCTCTATACCCTCAATACATTTATCTACTATACATATTATGGAGCTCCGCACCCTTTTTGAACTATTAAATTCAGCAGTGCTGCAAAATATTTGTAGAATATAATTTGAAAAACAGAAGCATAATAATCAATGTGCTCGTGGAGATTCAATTACCGTTGGCTTCAGCCAACGTATTCAATCACACACATCGAGGGCTTTAGCCCACAAATGAGGGACTAAAGTCCCGGGAAAAGCTGTGCCTAAAACCTTAGGTTAAAACCGACGGTAATTGATAATCAATGCGATCGTGGAGATTCAATTACCGTTGGCTTCAGCCAACGGGTTCAGAATCATACACATCGAGGGCTTTAGCCCACAAATGAGGGACTAAAGTCCCGGGAAAAGCTGTGCCTAAAACCTTAGGTTAAAACCGACGGTAATTGATAATCAAACATTTGGATATACTGTCAAAATCATAACTTAATGCTTTTTATACTGGTGCCGATGAATAGGTGTTAAATTCAATCTATCCTGTTAATATCTGACCTGTTTCATTCTTTTTATAATATTATACTTGTTTTTTTAAAAAATCAATTACTTTTGTAAGCTAATAACGCTATCAAATGAATATTGTATACAAATATTTTATCTCTTTTTATTATTTCTTTTTTTATTTTAAAAACAGATAAGGGGATTTTTGTATACACATAAAATTAATCATATGAAAGCAAGGGTCCCTCAAAGGGGCCCTTACTTATTTATAAACACTTTACAAATGAAAATTGCAATACAGGGTGAGTCAGGTTGTTTTCATGAAGTTGCTGCACGACAGTACTTTAATTACGACGATATTGAAATTGTACCTTGTTCCACATTCGATCTTACCTTAAATACTCTGAAGGCAGGGGAAGCAGATTTTGCCATAATGGCCATTGAGAATGCAAGGTCAGGAAGTATACTATATAACTATACTCTGATAAGGGAGTCGGGGATGAAGATCCTTGGTGAACATAATCTGCGTGTAAAACAGAATCTGATGGCTCTAAAGGGTCAGTTAATCACTGATATCAGGGAAATAAGATCTCATCCGATAGCTATAGCCCAATGCATGAATTATCTTAATCAATTCCCTGGCATAACTCTAATTGAGAGTGATGATACTGCAGGAAGCGCCAGGGGGATAAGTGAAAACCAGATGAAAGGCATTGCAGCAATTGCACCTTCAAAAGCAGCAGAAATATATAACCTCGATATCCTTGCTTCTGGTATCGAGACTTATAAACAAAATTATACCCGGTTCCTCATTGTTGGCAGTGAAGATAAGGGTAACAGGAAAGGAAATAAAGTTTCTATCTGCTTTTCAACAGGTCATAAACCAGGATCCCTGGCAACTGTTCTGGTTAAGCTGGCTGAATTAGGAATTAATCTGTCAAAAATTCAATCAGTACCAAGGTTAAACGGGGAATGGGAGTATATGTTTTACCTTGATCTGGAGTTGACTAAAAACACTAACTCAGATGTAATAAAAAGGGTCTTGAATAAATTCACCAGTAATTTAGAGATTCTTGGCGTTTTCTTTAAAGGAGATATGCTATATGAAAGTTAAACCTGCTGAACGTACCAATAGCGTACAGGAATATTATTTTTCGCAGAAATTGGCTCAGATCGATAAGATGCGTACAGATGGGGCTGATGTCATAAATCTGGGCATTGGCAGTCCTGATCAGCCTCCTTCTGATAATACTGTTTCATCTTTGATTACAGAAGCCAAAAAGCCAACTTCACATGGCTACCAAAGCTATAAAGGAAGCCCTGCACTCAGATTGGCCTTTTCAAAATGGTATAAAAAATATTATAAGGTTGATTTGAATCCCGACAACGAAATACTGCCACTCATGGGAAGCAAGGAAGGGATAATGCATATCAGTATGGCTTTTGTCAATCCGGGAGATGAAGTATTAGTGCCAGATCCCGGATATCCAACATATACATCGGTAACTCATCTGGTAAGTGGTATTGTTAGAAAATATGACCTTGAAGAACATAGAGGCTGGCTTCCTGATCTGGAAGCTCTCGAAATGAGCGATATGAGCAGGGTTAAATTAATGTGGGTAAACTACCCGCATATGCCAACCGGGACAAAAGGATCGGTAAAAATGTTTGAAAAGCTGGTTGCATTTTCACATAAATACGGCATACTCCTTTGCAACGATAATCCGTATAGTTTCATATTAAATAAAGAATATATAAGTCTGCTATCAGTTGACGGTGCAAAAGAGACGGCTCTGGAATTAAACTCCTTGAGTAAGTCTCATAATATGGCAGGATGGCGTATCGGAATGGTTGCTGGTCACAATGAATATATTAAAAATATTCTAAAAGTAAAAAGCAACATGGATTCCGGAATGTTTTTACCATTGCAGATGGCTGCAGTTGAGGCACTTAACAATCCTGAATTATGGTTCGAAACGGTTAATACTATCTATCACCGCCGACGCAAATTAGTCGAGGAAATAATGGGTATCCTTAATTGTAAATATGATAAGTCACAGGTTGGCCTTTTTGTGTGGGGTTGTATTCCTGAAAAGATAAAGAGCTGTGAATTATTTGTTGAAGAGATATTAAATAAGACTCATGTATTTATAACACCAGGCTTCATCTTTGGTGAAAATGGTAAAAGATATATTAGAATATCATTATGTGCAAATGAGAAAAGGCTGCTTGAAGCAAAAGAGAGACTGAAGAAAATATTGTAGTCGGGAGTCAGAAGACCAAAGTCACGAGTTCTTCTTCGATCTTTCGTCTTCCGGCTTATGGCGTCCGACTCAAATAGTGACAAATTAATAATAATATATAGCGAAAAATGACAATTGCGGTAATAGGAATAGGTTTGATTGGAGGTTCTCTGGTGATTGATCTGCGTAAACGCGGATTTGCAGACAAGATAATAGGTGTTGATAATAATATGCATCATCAGAATATCGCCAAACTTTGTGGATTGGTTGATGAGATTGAAAATCTCGAAGTTGCTGTTCAAAAAAGCGATTTAATAATACTATCAACACCGGTTAACAGTAATTGCACTATGTTACCCGGGATTTTAGATATGATCGCAGGCACTTCAAAAATTATTACCGACATGGGATCAACAAAAGGCAGTATAGCTGAAGCCTCAAAAAAACATCCTGAGAGAGGCCGTTATGTTGCAGTTCATCCAATGGCCGGAACTGAATTCTCTGGTCCACTGGCTGCCATTGGGAAACTCTTCGACTATAAACCTGCAATTATCTGTGACAAACAGCTGAGTGATGATGATGCCCTTCAAACAGTTGAACGTATGCTGGAAGTATTAAACATGCGTATTATATATATGAATTCAACTGATCATGATATGCATGTAGCATATGTATCACATATTTCTCATATAACATCTTTTTCTCTTGCATTATGTGTTCTTGAGAAGGTAGAGAAAGAACAAAATATCATGAATCTTGCGGGCGGTGGATTTGAAAGTACTGTCAGGTTGGCTAAAAGTAATGGAGATACCTGGGCTCCTATATTCCTGGAAAATGCAGAATACATAATTGAGGTAATGGATACTTATATTGAAAAGATGAATTCGTTCAAAAAAATGATCTCAGAAAAAAACATGAATGCATTAAAAGAGCTTATGGATGAGGCAAATAAGATCAGGAAGATATTGAATTGAGCAAAACTTAAAGTTGGAAGGGTTGAAGGGGGTTGAAAGGGTTTTATTTAATACATGACCGCATGACCTGCAAGACCTGCAAGGCTTACACAACTTTATCATATCAACCTGAATCTCGGAATTTGAAGAAACACATATACAACAAAAATAATGGTATTAAAACTTGAAAACTCCCATATAGACAGCTGGAGTGGTTATAAAGGAAGGCCTTTTCTTATCTCGGGCCCTTGTAGCGCCGAAACAGAAGAACAGGTAATGGAAACTGCCACGCAATTAGTCAGGATAAAAGAAGTTAGTGTATTCCGGGCTGGTATTTGGAAGCCACGAACACGACCCAATTCTTTTGAGGGTGTAGGTGTTGAAGGATTGAAATGGCTCAGAAGGGTTAAAGAGGAAACTGGGTTGCTTGTCGGTACTGAGGTTGCTAATGAGAAACATGTATACGAAGCACTAAAATATGGTATTGACATGTTATGGATAGGTGCCAGGACTTCAGTTAATCCATTCACAGTCCAGGAAATATCAGATGCACTCAATGGAGTGGATGTTATTGTACTTGTGAAAAACCCAATAAATCCCGACATTGAATTATGGATAGGTGCCATTGAACGTATCGCCAGAGCCGGGATCACCCGCATAGGAGCAATACATCGTGGTTTTTCTTCCTATGAAAAAACCTTGTACCGTAATCAGCCAAACTGGCAAATACCTATTGAATTACGCAGGCGCATTCCTAATTTACCAATAATTTGTGATCCAAGTCATATTGGTGGATCCAGACAATATCTTCATGAGATATCCCAGAAAGCCATGGATCTGAACTTCGATGGGTTAATGCTCGAATCACATATCAACCCTGACAAAGCCTTGTCTGATTCTGCCCAACAGTTGACACCAAACGATCTGAAGGAACTCTTAACCAGGCTGATATTAAGAAGCCCAAGTACATCCGATCCGAAGTTACTTGATGTCTTGGGGGAACTAAGACAGCAAATCGATATTTATGATGAACATCTGATCGATCTTATGGAGCAAAGAATGAAAGTAGCAGAAACTATAGGTCGTTATAAAAAGGAAAATAATATCACTATCTTGCAAAGTATCCGATGGGATGAAATTATAAAAAAAGCAATTACCAAGGGACAGGCTAAAGGACTCAGTGCAGAACTGATTGATACTATTTTCAAGGCAATTCACCAGGAGTCCATCAACCATCAGATGAAAATCATGAATAACGGTGAAAATGATCCGTCAAATAAAAAATAATCTTAAAAGAACCCATGGAAAGATATGTTGAACCGTCCGTATTAAAAGGTGAACTCAGAGCACCGGCCTCAAAGAGCATGACACAAAGGGCTATTGCTGCTTCTTTATTGGCCGACGGACAAAGCATAATCCATAATCCTTCCTATTGTGACGATTCCTTAGCTGCGATGAGTATTGCAGTTGGCTTGGGCGCTGTAGTAGAACCCCTGGCTGATGATATGACAATAATAGGTTCCGGTATTTTAAAAGAGCCAAAACTTAATTGTGGTGAATCGGGTTTGGCAATAAGGATGTTCTCTCCTATTGCTGCATTATTCCCTGCTGAAATTACAATGGTTGGTGCACATTCTCTAAAGAACAGACCAATGTCCATGATTGAAGAGGCTTTAAACCAGCTGGGGGTAAAATGCACCACCTCGGGGGGCTTCCTGCCGCTTAGTATACAGGGACCGTTAGCTGGTGGATACTGCGAAATTGACGGATCAATAAGCAGTCAGCTGCTAACCGGCTTGCTGATAGCATTGCCTCTTGCAGCCAGAGACTCCGAAATAAAAGTAAATAATCTGAAGAGCAAACCTTATATTGACATGACAATACAGATCCTTAAGTCATTTGGTATAATAGTACATAATTCAGATTATAAAATGTTTCATATACCTGGTAATCAAAAATATATCCCACATAACTATACAATTGAAGGAGACTGGAGCGGTGGGGCATTTTTACTTGTAGCAGGTGCAATAAATGGTCAGATAGGAGTTCAGGGTCTCAGTACAGAAAGCATGCAAAGTGATATGGCTATAATGAAAGCCCTGGAGAAGGCTGGTGCCAGCATGAAGATAAAGGATAGCTTTATTGAGATTTCCAGATCAGAATTAAAACCATTTGATTTTGATGCAACAGAATCACCCGATCTTTTTCCTCCGCTTGTAGCCTTAGCATCCTACTGTGATGGTGTTTCAACAATCAAAGGTGTATCACGGTTATCATATAAAGAGAGCGACAGGGCAGCAACCCTCAAGGAAGAGTTCGGCAAAATGAGCATTGATATTGAACTAGATAATGATGTGATGTCTGTAACAGGTGGCCAGCCAACAGGGGGACACCTGGAATCACATGATGACCACAGGATTGCAATGGCCGTTGCTGTTGCATCATTGCGGGCAACCGGTGGAGTATATATAAGAGACTCCCAATGTGTGGCAAAATCATATCCCGGATTTTTTAATGATCTTAGAAATCTTGGAGCAATAATACATGAATAAAAACCTGCAAAGCTTTAATCATTAATAATATTCATGAAAGAGCGAATTGTCATTGAAAAAATTAAAAAAAATCAAAATTTATAATGTAATGTTAAATTTTTATTTATTTTTGTCAGCATGAATATAAAAATGTATTATATCTGGTCTTGGCATAGCTTATAAGATGAAGCTGTGGAACAAGCCGTTATATTACATTAAAAAATAATTATCTATAGAGGCACGCTGTTCACAGCGTGTCTTTTTAATTTATAAACCTGAAAACTCATATCCAATGGAAAAAAACAGAAAAATTTTATTAAGTGAAAAAGATATGCCCAGGCAATGGTATAATCTGGCAGCCGATATTAAATGTCCACCCTTCATGAGCCCCGACGGACCGGTTCCAGAAGCGGCATGGGCTCCTGTCTTCCCTATGAATCTTGTTGAACAGGAATACAGCACAAAGCGCTGGGTTGATATCCCGGATGGTATCCTGGATTTACTTACCAGGTGGCGTCCTTCACCCCTTCACCGTGCATATGCCCTGGAAAAGGCAATCGGAACTCCTGCGAGAATATATTATAAAAATGAGAGTCTTTCGCCTGCAGGTAGTCATAAGCCTAATACAGCCGTTGCCCAGGCCTGGTATAACAAACAATTTGGAATTAAGCGTTTAACAACTGAAACAGGTGCAGGTCAGTGGGGAAGTGCCCTGGCTTTTGCATGCTCACTGGTAGGACTGGAATGTAAGGTATTTATGGTAAGGATAAGTTTTGATCAGAAACCTTACAGGAAATTAATGATGCAAACCTGGGGCGCCGAATGTGTGGCAAGTCCAAGTACAGAAACCCAGGCCGGAAGAACAATTCTGGAAAATATGCCTGATACTCCGGGAAGTCTCGGCATTGCAATAAGTGAAGCAATTGAAGCCGCTGTTACGGATTCGACAGGAAATACAAGATATTCGCTCGGCAGCGTATTAAATCATGTGATGATGCATCAAACCATTATAGGTCTTGAAGCCAAAAAACAACTTGATATTGCAGGGGAAAAGAAAGTTGATGTTGTTATTGGCTGTGCCGGAGGTGGAAGTAACTTTGCCGGACTTGCCTTTCCCTTTGTATATGATAAGATAAATGGTGCCGAAATTGATATTATACCGGTCGAACCGGCATCCTGCCCGACACTAACAAAAGGCCCTTATGTTTATGATCATGGTGATACAGCTAAAATGACACCTTTGGTTGCCATGTATTCATTAGGCCATAGTTTTGTACCAGCTCCAATTCATGCAGGTGGTTTAAGGTATCACGGGATGGCTCCGCTCGTTAGCAAAGCCGCACATGAAGGACTTCTCTCTCCTCTGTCACTGCACCAGGTGGAGTGTTATAAAGCCGGTATACTATTTGCAAAAACTGAAGGAATAATCCCCGCACCTGAAACAACACATGCTATTGCCTCGGTAATACGTGAAGCAAAAAAGGCAAAAGAGGAAGCTAAAGAAAAAGTTATCCTGTTCAATTTCTCTGGTCATGGCCTGATGGATCTTGTTGGATATGATAAATTCCTAACCGGCCAATTGGAGGATTATGAGCTGCCTGATGACGTGATAGCCAATAACCTTAAAGAGATTGAAGGTTATCCGCTACCATAACTTCGGACACTGAAATTTAGAAATCGGAATACGATGTCGGATGGAGCAGGTATGCTCTTGTCTTTGATGTCGTATTCCTGTATTCTTCCATTGATAAAATCCTTTTCCAGTCAGGATGATTCCTGAATGCAGTCCAGTGGTCATCATGCGATTTCATATCTGAATAGGTGGTCATATAAATAAGCCTAGGCATCTGACTTCCCATCAATACTTCACCCCAAAATACAGGATTGGCTCCAATACTCTTAAATATATCAATCTCACCTCCTTCATTGAACATCTCTCTTTTCTTAGCTGCCTTAGCCTCAGTAGCACTCTCGTAACTACGGTATTCATATATTCTTTCGGAAGGAGGTGTTGTATAGGTTGGAGCTTTAAACTGAGGCATATGTGTGAAAGCTTTCGAAAGAATACTCTCATACCGGACAAATGGTGGCTGGTTATATGGAGCATCAATAAATGCCTTTCCAGCCAAGGAATAAACCTTATCCTTTCCCAGTTTATCAGGCAGGTCTGCATACTGATCAATAGTATTGTAAGGTATGAATACATATACCAATTTGCCAAAAGCTGTATCTGTTTCAATTGGTTTGAATACACCTACTGTCGGAATGCCTGCCCGATGCAGAGCCGGTAGAAACGCATCCTTCAGATAAGAATCAATCAGAGCTTCCTGGGCTTTGTCAGCAATACGGTAGATCCTGACTTCAAAATATTGCTGCTTTACCTGAGCTGCAGCATAGCTGCTAAATGTTACCGATACAAATAAAAGTAACATTAATGCTACGATTGTACGACTAATAATTTTTGTTTTCATACTTAATTTATTTATTATCAATTCATTAATATGCTTTTGAAAAATCCTGGAATATTTTATTAGCTTTTTCCGAAGTCAGTTCACTTCCTGACTGAACATAAAACTTGTGATAGAATGTCATGGATTCTCCCTTAGCCAGTCTGTAACCAACTTTTTCCTGCTTTGGATCGTAAGAATTCTGGCCAAGATTATTAACCGAAAAAAGTCCATACCCACGTGCATGGGCATAAGCCGGGTAGCCAATATTTTTCGGATTATCAAAAATGCCAAATGAAATTATTGTATTATCCTTAGTTCCGGTCAGTACAACCCAGTCATTTCTTGTTCCCCATACTGCATCGCCTTTTAGTCCTTTACTGGAAGTGTACATTCCGGTTACTCCTGTGTTGTCAGTTGCCTTGACAGTTGTAGGAATACCATTCTCATCGGTAAAAATCAAAGATTCGTTTGAGGGCATTTCAAAAGCTCTGTCAACCCTTATTGCAAAAAGTCCCTCTTTATTATCTAAAATGGTTACTGTTTGGTTAGCAGTAAGGGTAATGATATGATCTACTGCAAAGGAATTCTTATCACCGGAAAATATATATTTTGTATCTTCAGTTAAAAGGGTATTTCCTTTATTATCATCCCAGTTAGCAACTACCTCAAGTGTTCCGGTCTCTCCACTCTTGGCCTGAACAATCTTCTGGAAAACAATATGTCCATAGGAATCTTTCCTGTCAGCCGGTATAGCTGAAGAGTTGTTCCAGAAATCAAGACCATTGATATTGCCGTGGTTAAACCAGATCC
>Ga0307376_10003776_pt1 | contig 14076 bp, 12 predicted proteins | sample TR2MG_FD_202536 | JGI IMG/M metagenome (GOLD analysis project Ga0307376, IMG submission 202536) | Soil microbial communities from Risofladan, Vaasa, Finland - TR-2 | ecosystem: Environmental > Terrestrial > Soil > Coastal area > Acid sulfate soil | place: Finland: Risofladan, Vaasa | collected...
AAAAAATAGACTATGGAAGGAATTAAAGGAACCCGCACCGAGAAGAATCTTCTCAAAGCTTTTGCCGGTGAATCACAGGCCAGGAACAGATACGAATTTGCAGCCAAGATTGCAAAAGAGGAAGGATATGAGCAGATTGCAGCCATATTTCTTGAGACAGCTACCCAGGAACAGCAACATGCCAAACGCTTTTTCAAGTTTCTTGAAGGAGGCGTGGTGGAGATCACTGCCTCTTATCCTGCAGGCAAGACAGGCACTACCGGCGACAACCTGGCAACTGCCGCTGCCGGAGAACATGAAGAATGGACTGAATTATATCCTGAGTTTGCAAGAATAGCTGAAGAAGAAGGTCTCAAGGAGGTAGCCACAGCATTTAAGGCAATTTCCTCAGCTGAAAAAGTGCATGAGGAGAGATACCGCAAGCTGCTCGCCAATGTCATGGGCAATAAGGTGTTTGAACGCGATGAGAAGGTCTTTTGGTACTGCCGGAAATGCGGATATGTTCACTTTGGCACCAAGCCCCTGAAGAACTGTCCCGCATGCCTTCATCCCTTTGGTTACGCTGAGGTATTTGCTGAAAATTATTAGTATTTCTCCAAGGTCACTGATATGATTGACGGAAATGAGATGCTCGCCCTGATGGGCAGAAGGCAAAGTGAAAGGAGATATCTTGACAAGCCGGTTGAGAAGGAAAAGATCGAAAGGATCCTTGAAGCCGGGAGATTATCCCCCTCGGCCTGCAACGGCCAGCCCTGGAAATTCATTGTGGTTGATGATCCGGTCCTGCTAAATGGAATTGCTTCTGCAGCTTCAGCTAAAGTTCTGAGAATGAATTTGTTTGTTGATCAGGCGCCGACCGTTATAGTCATTATTCGCGAAAAATCAAATCTGTCATCGCGTGCAGGTGGTGTAGTACAACAAAAGGATTATTCACTCATTGATATTGGTATAGCCACTGGTTCAATGGTATATCAGGCTTCTGCTGAAGGACTGGGAACATGCATCATCGGATGGCTTGATGAGAAGAAGGTTAAAGACCTGCTTAAGATTCCGACGTCAAAAAGGGTTGAGCTGATACTTACCGTTGGCTACACTGAAAATCAGGTCCGTTCTAAAATCAGGAAGCTGCCTGGAGAGACAATTTCATTCAATAAGTACTGAATAAGAAAAGCTGCGGTTGACGCAGCTTTTTTGTTATTCCAGTTTTTCAAGTGCTTCCCTGATCCTTCTAACAGCTTCTGTTATCTTTTCATCGGAGGTGGCATAGGATATCCTTATACAGTCAGGCGCGCCAAAGGCACCTCCCCCTATCACTGCAACCCTGGCTTCGCGGAGAAGGTAGAGGGCAAGATCATCTGAGTTTTTTACAGTCTGGTCATTATAGCTCTTTCCGCAAAAGGAAGTCACATCGGGCATCACATAGAATGCACCCTGCGGAACTCTCACCTTCAGTCCTTTTATTTCACCAAGCAATCCGCAAATCAGATCTCTCCTGCGCAGAAAAGCCTCCCTCATTCTCTCTTTGGAGTCGCTTTTTGATGTCACTGCTGCCAGGGCTGCCCTCTGGGCAATGGAACACACTCCCGAAGTAAACTGCCCCTGCAGCTTGTTACATGCGCTAGCCAGCCATAGCGGCGCACCCATATATCCTATCCTCCATCCGGTCATAGCATATCCCTTGGAAACACCGTTCACCGTTACTACCCTGTCGGCAATTGAAGTGAATGAGGCCATGCTTATATGTTTGCCTGTGAAGGTTATATGTTCATATATCTCGTCAGAGATCACCAGTATTTGAGGATGTCTTTCAATTACCCCTGCTATTGCCTGCATCTCTTCCCTGGTATAAACCATGCCTGTGGGATTCGACGGTGAATTAAATATAAGCACCCTGGTACGAGGAGTAATGGCAGCCTCCAGCTGGGCAGGAGTGACTTTAAAATCAAAATCAATTTTTGTATCCAGAATAACCGGTTTGCCTTCAGAAAATATCACCTGGTCAAGGTAGCTGACCCAGTAAGGGGCAAGAAGAATGACCTCATCACCTGGATCAACAACTGCCAGGAGTATGTTTATCAGTGTATGTTTGCCTCCGGCAGAAACGATTACCTGTTCGGGGGAATAATCAAGCCCGTTTTCTTCCTTGAACTTGACTGATATTGCCTTCCGCAGGTCACTGTAACCCGGGACGGGTGGGTAAAATGAAAAGTTGTCGTCTATCGCCTTCTTAGCCGCTTCCTTGATGTCATCGGGCGTATTGAAGTCAGGTTCGCCAAGGCTGAGGCTTATTACATCAATACCCTGCTCTTTCAGTTCCCTGCTCTTCTGCGCCATGGCCAGAGTCTGGGAAACTGACAGCGACTGTACTCTCTTTGAAATATGCTCCATGATATGTGGCTGATTTTATCCTTTCCTGTATTACGAAAAGGCCAAATGTAGAATATAAAACTGAAATAGAAAAGGTTTTAAGGCAGTGTTACAAATCGATATGAAAATAATGAAAAATGCTTAATTTGCACCTGCAAACCGGTTAACAACTGACAATGGAGACTTTTACCGATATATTGAAAATAACGCTTCCAGCTCTGCTGGTGTTGATCACAGCTTATGTTGTTATCAGGAGCATGCTAAAAAATGACCAGGATAAGAGAAGGCAGGAGATGCTTCTGCAAACAATTAAGACCGTAACCCCGGTTAAGCTGCAGGCTTACGAAAGAATAATTCTGTTTCTTGAGCGCATCTCTCCCGAATCGCTCATAATGAGAATTGCCAAACCCGACCAGAGTGCACAGGAACTGCATTCAGCACTCCTTGCCTCAATAAGGAGCGAATATGAGCATAACCTTTCACAGCAGATCTACATGAGCAACGAATCATGGGAGATGGTCAAGAATGCCAGGGGCACTGTTGTGCGTATTATAAACAGTGTAGCTACTCAACTGCCTCCCACAGCCTCAGGTGAAGAGCTGTCGAGGATGCTGATTGAGGAAGTGATGGATATGGAAACGGAGCCATGCCGTACATCAATTGACTTCATAAAGGCGGAGCTGTCCAGAATAATGTAAAAAAAAAGCGGGAAGAACCCGCTTTTCTTTTATTGCTATAAGAGACTTATGCTTCTCCGGACGAAGCTGCTTAATGCCTCACCTTTCAGCATGTTGTTGGCAAGCATCGCCAGGTCTATAAGCTGTCTTACAGACTTGTGATCACCTCCGAATCCGGTCAGCACTGCCTTCCTCTTCTCTTCGAGCTGCTTCAGTTCGCCGCGTAGTCTTTCGAGATCATCCTTTTCAAAAGTCGATATCTCCTCCGGCTTCTTTTTGGCATGCTCTTTTTCCATAAAGTCAATCTCGATTTTGGTCTTTTCAATACCGGCATTGTTTTTCTTCAGTTCGTCAGCATGCTCTTTTTCAAGTGCATCGGCAAGAGAGACAATAAGCGGATGGTTCGAGTTGACAACAAGGTTGTAACTGTCTGGCATCTCACCGTAAAATGAGTATCCCCCACCGTACTGCGACATGTCTTTCATTCTGCGCATGAACTCACTCTGTGTAATCACCAGTGGCAGATCATTTTCATCGAGACTTTCTGAATTAACCTGAAAATGAGTCTTGTCACTGTCAGTTACCTGGCTGCGGATTACCTGGGTAAGATCCTCCGATTGGGCAGGTGTGAGTTTTGATGCTCTCTTTTCTTCCTTGCGTATGAGGTTATCAACCACATCAGAGTCGACCCTTACATACCTTGATTCCGGCGTCTTTGACTCGAGGGCATTGATGAGGTGAGTGTCAAGCTGACCGTCAAGCACAAGAACATCATATCCCTTCTCCCCTGCCTTCTCTATGTAAGTATGCTGTGCAACGGCGTCGGTTGTATAAAGGTGGATCAGTGCCTTGTCCCTGTCAGTCTGGTTCTCCTTAATGATATTGTCATACTCCTCAAGGGTAAAATATTTACCCGAGGTATTTTTGTAGAGAGCGAACTTTGACACCTTCTCAAAGAATTTCTCCTCGGTTATCATTCCATAGTCAATGAAAAGTTTCAGGTCGTCCCATTTCTTTTCAAAGTTTTCCCTGTCCTTTTTAAATATCTCTGCCAGACGGTCAGCCACCTTTTTGTTGATATGGCTTGAGATCTTCTTGACATTACTATCGCTCTGAAGGTAGCTTCTTGATATGTTCAGCGGTATGTCAGGGGAGTCAATAACACCGTGGAGCAGCGTCAGAAAGTCAGGAACGATGCCTTCAACTGAATCAGTCACAAATACCTGGTTACAGAAAAGCTGTATCTTGTTTTTTTGTATCTCAAAGTTGTTTCTGATTTTCGGGAAGTAGAGTATACCGGTAAGCTTGAAAGGATAATCCACATTCAGATGAATATAGAACAGCGGGTCTTCGCCTGCCGGATAGAGCTCATGATAGAAGCTGACATAATCTTCCTCCTTTAATTCAGATGGCTTGCGTGTCCAGGCCGGCCTGGTATTGTTTATCAGTTTAGGTTTGCCGGTCTCAGTCATTTTACCGTCTTTCCATTCTTTCTCCATGCCAAACTGAACGGATACGGGAAGGAAACGACAATATTTTTTCAGCAGCGACTCAATTTTGTTTTCATCGAGAAACTCTTTCGATTCCTTATCAATATGAAGGATCACATCAGTGCCTCTCTCGGCTCTTTCAGCAGGTTCTATTGTGTATTCAGGACTGCCGTCGCATATCCATTTCACTGCCTCAACGCCTTCAGCATAAGACCTGGAAATCACTTCCACCTTGTCAGAGACCATAAATGAGGAGTAAAATCCCAGGCCAAAATGTCCGATAAGAACATTTGACTGATCCTTGTATCTGTCAAGGAATTCATTGGCGCTGGAGAAGGCTATCTGGTTAAGGAATTTGTCTATCTCATCGGCGCTCATACCGATACCGTTATCAGAGACTGTAATAGTTTTCTTTTTTGTATCGAGGTGAATTTTCACCATCAATTCTCCCAGTTCTCCCTTAAAATCGCCGGCTGAAGAAAGAGTTCTCAGCTTTTGTGTTGCGTCTACCGCATTCGATACCAGTTCTCTCAGGAATATTTCATGATCTGAATAGAGAAACTTTTTGATTATCGGAAAGATGTTTTCAGTTGTTACTCCAATTTTTCCCTTTTCCATATAATTTGTTTTATGATTTGTTCACGGCACAGATATTCAAAGGCCGTGCCGCACAGGCAAATCTGACAGAGTGTCAGTCTGAAGGTGAAACTTCGTCAAGCAGTTCACCGAGGCGCCGGCAGGCAGTCATGATATCCTCTGACGAGATTGTAAGAGGAGGCGCGATACGGAATGCCTCATCGCAAAAAAGAAAATAGTCGAGCAGAATGCCGTGATCTGGTGCCCGTGCAATAATGTCACCCAGTGTACTCTTGTGTACAGGAACCACAGCAAGTAAAAGCCCCTCTCCTCTCACTTCCTTTATTGTCCTGTGCACCAGGTTTTTTCTTAATATTTTTTCCTTTTCACGTGCTGCCTCAACAAGATTCTCCTCAAGAATAACTTCCAGTGATGCCAGTCCGGCCGCACAGCACACCGGATGTCCGCCAAAGGTTGTTATATGGCCCAGGGAAGGGTTATGTGTCAGCGATGACATTATCTCTTTTGATGAAATAAACGCTCCTAGCGGCATACCTCCGCCCAGGGCTTTCGCCAGGACAAGGATATCGGGTGTCACGCCGTACCTGTATAATGAAAACAGTGATCCTGTGCGGCCGAATCCTGTCTGCACCTCGTCAAAAACCAGGAGGGCTCCATGCCTGTCACAAGCCTCCCTGAGGCTCTGCAGGAACCCCGGTGCCGGCTGTATAACGCCGGCCTCTGCCTGTACAGGTTCAACTATTACGGCAGCAGTGGTGCTGCTGACCATATCTGCAGCCATTGGAGAGTTGAATTCAGCCATCACGGTTGCCGGCATAAGCGGTCTGAAGGCATTCCTGTATAGTTCGGAGCCCTGTATGCTCAATGTGCCGGTTGTTGATCCGTGATACCCGTTGCGGAAATATATTATTTCATTTCTCCCTGTGGATCTGCGTACCAGTTTCATGGCGCCTTCCACTGCCTCGCTGCCTGAGTTGACAAAAAAGACAGACTGCAACTGCGGGGGCAACAGTGAGGAGAGGCGGGCAGCGTAATGAACCTGCGGGCTCTGCACCATCTCACCGTAGACCATCAGATGCATGTATTTGTCTGTCTGTGACTTAACGGCCTCAACCACCTTAGGGTGACGATGACCAGTATTGCTGACAGAGACACCGGAGATAAGATCCAGGTAATCCCTGCCGTCGGAACCATAGAGGAATGAACCTTCGGCTCTCTCTATCTCCAGCATCATTGGTGATTGAGAAGTCTGGCCTATATGGTCCAGGAACAGCTGTCTGAGGGAGGGCATTTCAACGCGTCATTATGTTTATGTAATTCATAATGCTTTCGCGGTAAGATTTGCCCACAGGAAGGGTTTTGGGTGTGGCACCCACATATATTATAAGACTGTTTTCGCTTATTGAACGGATGACACTCTTATTTACCAGGAATGAGCGGTGAATTCTCACAAACAGGCCTGACGGCAGTTGCTGTTCAATAGCCCGCATGGTAAAGTGAATAGTATATTTTTCATCTTTTGTGATAACGCTGACATAGTTTTCCAGCGCTTCAACATAGAGTATTTCCTTCAGTTTAAGACGTACCAGCGATGAAGCCTTCTTGATGAAAATCTCTTCATCACCGGCAACTGAAGGTATGTTGCGTCCTGTATAGTATTTCATGATTTTTTCAACGGCCCTGCAGAAGCGCGAATATGCAATAGGCTTAAGCAGATAATCAACGCCGTTATAATTATAGGCCTGGTAAGCATGTTCCTCGCTGCCTGAGACGAAGATAATAAGGGGCGGGTTTTCCAGGCTTGACAGAAAATCGAATCCATCCATTTCCGGCATCTGGATATCCAGAAATATCAACTCTATGTCTTTTCTGGACATAAGAACATTGCGAGCTGAGATTGAATCACTGTAGGTACCAATAAGATTAAGGGAGGCAGACTTTCCTACAAATTCAGTCAGCGTTTTGCACCAGATAAGATCATCATCAACAATTATACAATTCATCTCAGCCTATAACAATTGCTTACATTACACGTATAACAAATATAATAAAAATTAATAGTATTAGATAACTTTCAAAAAAAGAAAAAAAAGGGGGGCGCATCAGCACCCCCTGAATTCTTACTTCAGGCCTTTTGTAAGGGACGGAGCAGCTTTGAATTTAACAACTTCCTTAGCGGGAACCTTAAGAGTGGTAAAGTCAGAGTTCGGGAAATAATGGATTCTTAGAAAATCAATAAGAACTGTTGAAAGGTCAGAAATTAATTTGTCTCGCTTCGAAAGTTCTCTTCGGAGATCCTCATCAAGCTCGATCTGAATTCCATCAATTGTTCCGCCTTGAGAAGATCCATGGCGCATTATGTTATAGCCACCGCTGAAAAATGGCTCTCCGGCATCCGGGTAAGGAATTCCATGGCTCGGGACCGTTGGATACCCAAGGTTCTCCAACAAGCTTCCAAAGCTGGTATTTCCTCTGATAAGCTGAGAATAAGATAACCCGTTTACATTATCATTTACCAGGCTTCTGATACTGCTATATTCCACAAACGTCTCATAATCAAGCATATCATCATCAAGTTGAAGCTCTTCGCTACTTATCAGATAACCCAATTCTGTCCTTTTTACTGCATGCCGGTGACCATGAAGATCAATATATAATCCTTTGCCAAATGTTTTTTGAATTTCTGCCCTGGCACTATCGATATAATTCTGGAATTGATACCATGCATCCTCTGCATACTTATTTCCATCTGCAGCCTCAGTTATACTCCGGTTAGGATCCAGCCTGGTGCGATGCAGATAATTAATGACGACATACGGGTAGAACCCTGTCTTCCGGTATATGGCATCTCTGATACCAATACCGATTTCAAGGGTGAAGATATCCTGATTCTTTGCACAATCAATGCAGGGTCTTTCAGGTATCTCGTCCGGCAACATATACCCGCCGTGAGGAATTGAGATAACAAGTGGCATATTGCCTGGCAGAAAACTAATATATCCTTTTGCCTCTTTATTAACACCTGCCATCGAACTTTCCTGAGCAGAAACAAAAGGTGCAAAAGCAAAAAAAATCATCCAAAGCAAATAGTTGATCGTATTTATTTTTTTCGTCATTAAAAAAGGTATGTCATAATTCTTTTAATATACCCGGCACATCAGATCAAAAAACAGGCCAACATAATATAAGCAGCACATTTTATGAAAATTATGACTCCATAAAACACTCATTAATATTTATCTGCTTTAATGTCAATACAAATGAGTCTCTATAGGCTGGGAAAAATGGAAAACCGGATAGACGTTATCTTCTCTATTTCGAAATGATTTGGGCTGATTTAGCTCAACGTAATGGGCTGAAATAGCTCCAGGATTAAGAAAATATACAAAATAATTATCGTATAACACATATATTCATATACTTACGATGCTGGCATGGCTTTTGATTTCATAACAGGACCTAACCGATGTTTATGAGCTTTGAGTTAATTCTGTTCATTTGCATGCTTGTAACTTTTGCAGTCAGCATATTTCTTTTTAAGATGCCTGCAGGTGTTTCATTAATGCTGGCGGCTGTTGTTGGTGCGCTGATTGGTGGTCAGGGTGTGCCGGTCAGACACCTTGTAGAAGGCGGATTTGGTTTTCTTGAGGCTATCCTGATTATTTCAACAGCTATGATTTTCATGAGGGTCATGGAAGATACCGGTGCACTTGCAGGAATCAGCAAAGGAATACTGAAACTTTTCTACCGGCAGCCTACTCTTCTTATTATCGTCATTACGTTTTTTATAATGTTTCCCGGGATGCTTACGGGGTTATCCTCCACATGCATTTTAACTACTGGTGCGCTGGTTGCTCCTATTCTCATTAATATAGGTATGCCAAGACTGGCAGTAGGTGCTCTCATAGCCCTGGCTGCGGTTTTTGGCGAGGTAGCTCCCCCGATAAGTATTCCGGTAATGATTATTGGTGGTGGGGTTGATATGCCATATATCGGATTTGGGTTACCTCTCTTGCTTGTTTCCTTTCCACCGGCACTGATTACAGCACTTTACTTCAGGATCAGGTATCTGCCAAAGTATAACATCGACAAGGCGAAGGAGTATCTTGATAGTTCAGGGAGTGAGAAATATGGAATTAAACTTTACATACCTATAGCTTTTGTCATTCTTTATATGATTGGTGAGATAAGGTTTCATGAATATGTACCTCATCTTGGCGTACCATTAATTTTTATTATCGGGGCACTCATGGGACTTATAACCAAGAAAGGAGTCAGGTTTATTGATATCTCACGGAAAGCATTGAGGAGTGCAATGCCGGTGATGGCTATCCTGGTTGGTGTCGGCATGTTTTTACAGATCCTGGCACTTACAGGTGTTCGCGGTTATCTGGCAGTAACAGCCCTGGACATGCCTGAAGGAATCAGATACTTTGCTGCCGGTTTGATGCCGTTCATGGGATCAGCCTATGGTTCGGCTTCTATAATTGGAGTACCGCTTGTTTATGTTTTTATCGGCAAAAGTACACTGATCGTAACAGCGGCATTAGTACTTATGGCTGCCTTAGGTGACCTGATGCCTCCTCCTGCATTACTATGTGCCTATTCATCGCAGATTATCGGAGAAAAAAATCATTTCAAAATTCTTAAAGTATGTCTTATACCTATTGCCATTTCAATAACAATAGGAATACTTGTACTAGTCTTTGCACAGGAGATCTCTAACCTGATACTTTAGTTTTACTGCTATGTTATATTATGTATACACCGTTATTCTTGCCTATGTGACCTTTGTTATAGTCATAGAGTTTCTGAAAGAAAAAAAATGGAGGGACCAGATAGCGATGGCAATGGTATTGACAGTTTTCATCCTTCGGCTATTACAAATAAAGTAAACAGCAATGTTCAGAAGGCATCTCTCAACAATAATAATTCTGGCTGTTATGGCAGTTGCGGGAGTCATTTCATCAATAGACTTTTGTAAAATGCATCAGCCGGAGGAATTATTTCCCAGTCCTTACCTTACAAAGGTCGGAATGCTCAGTGACTATTTTGACGGAATTAAAGGAACCAACGGTGATACAGAAGTCTACCTGTTTGACAGCGGGGTAGATGGTGGCACAGCCCTCGTTGGAGGAGGTACACATGCAAATGAAGCAGCTGCTTTTCTGGCCCCGGTAGTTATGCTTGAAAATATTAAAGTCACCCATGGCCGCGTATTCATTATCCCCCGTCTGAATAACAGTGGATTTACCTGTACTGATCCGATGGAAGGATTCCCTGATCATTATGAGATTAAAACTGATAATGGAATACGTAAATTCAGGCTTGGATCAAGAGTAACCAATCCTCTCCATCAGTGGCCTGATCCTTTGGTATTTTCTCAATACCCTTCAAACCAGCAGTTGTCAGGCTTTGAAACAAGAAATCTTAACCGTGCTTATCCTGGCAGACCAGATGGCTCACTTACTGAAAAAGTTGCTTATGCTATTGTTCAGTTAATAAATAAGGAAAACGTTAATATAGCTTTTGATCTGCATGAATCATCCCCTGAAGTACCCATTGTGAATGTAATAGTATATAACGAAAAATATGAGGATATCGCAATGGGTGCCATACTGGGACTTGAAATGGCGGACCTCCAGTTTTCACCCGAGACATCTCCGAAAAACTTCCATGGGTTAAGTCACAGGGAATGGGGTGATTATACTAAGACAATCCCGTTTCTGATGGAGACAAGCAATCCTTCTATGGGAAGGTTAAGGGGTGAGACAAATGTTGAACTGGTGTTAAGGGGGTACAGTGAAAATTATAAACAGGCAAAAGAATCAGGGGCTCTCAGAATAGCTTACAGGGAAGAATCAGGAGAACCTATTGAACATCGTGTAGGCAGGCATATTATGGGTTTTATTGAGTTGATAAACTCATATAATATGTATTATCCTGAAATGTCAATTATAATTGAGAACCTACCTGATTATAATTTGATAATGGAAAAAGGAGTAGGCAAATTTTTAAATAACTAAAAACATATAAATATGAAAACCAGGGCTTCAAGCATTATCATCTTACTGGCTTTAATCTTCTCAGCATCAATAGTTCAGGCTCAGAAATTTGAACAACCTGTACTTATCTCCTCTGCCGGACAAAGTGCTGACGTTAAACTGGTTAAAATGCTGGCACAGAGGCAAGGTTTAAATGCCACAACAGTCCTGATGGCTAAACCGTCAGACCTTAATGGTATCAAAACATTGATAATAGTCCCGGGCTTCAGTTCAAAGGGACTGGGGGCTGCCGGCGTAAGCCAGCAGGAGGAATTTGAACGGGTACAGTCCCTCATTAAGTCGGCCAATGAACTGCAGATCCCTATTGTGATGCTCCACATTGGTGGTAATGCGCGCAGAAAGGGACAGTCAGATTCATTCAATCAACTGGTTGGCGATAATTCAAAGCTTATGATCGTAGTAAAACAGGCTGATGAGGATGGTTTCTTCACCACAATTTCTAACGCGAAAAAGATACCATTGCTCCTTGTCGATAAAATTGCAGAGACTGAGATACCACTTGGTAATTTGTTTAAATAAAACCCGTAATAAACCGGAAGAGCAATAATTAATGAACATGCCATGAGAACAAAATCCTTTCAACTCATCTTATTACTGACCTTAGTGTTTCATCTGGGAGTTCAGGGCCAGTCTACGGTTCCATCTACCGGAAGAAACGGGATGGTTGCCACCGCCCATCCACTGGCCTCTGCTGCTGCCCTGGATATGCTCAGGAGCGGAGGAAATGCAGTTGATGCTGCAGTAGCTGCAGCATTTACAATAGGTGTTGTTGAACCTGATGGATCAGGACTTGGCGGCGGTGGAGGCATGGTGATATACCTGAAAAAAGAGCAGAGATCTTACTTTGTCAACTACTATGGAAGAAGTTCTGAAAATGCTTCCGGTGCAGATTTTAAATCCGGAAGGGATAATTATACTGCAAAGGCAATTGAAGTACCAGGGACTGTTGCAGGACTTCTTCTGGCGCATGAGAAATTCGGAAGCCTCCCACTGAAGAAAATTTTGGAACCAGCCATCAGGCACGCGGAAAACGGATTTCCCGTTGACGGAACACTTGCCAAACTTATTCTTGATAATACAGAGAATATAATGAGTGATTCGGTAACTGCATCTATATTCCTTGAGGATGGATTTCCAAGAATGGAGGGAGAAAAACTTGTGCAGAAAGACCTTGCAACAGTACTGAAAACCATAGCTGAAAATGGCAGGGATGGTTTCTACGAAGGTAAACTTGCTGCAGCATTTGTAAAGGGTATCAGGGAGCGTGGTGGAGTCCTGACCGAGAATGACTTTTCTTCTTACCAGGCTGAAATTACCTCCCCCGTTACAGGTAATTACAGGGGTTATGATATTCTGACAGCCAATCTTCCTCAGTCTGGCATAAGTCTCATTCAGGGGCTAAATATGCTTGAAAACTATGACCTTAAAGCCAGTGGTCACTTTAGTGAATCAGCCAGGACATTACATATCATTGCTGAAGTTGAGAAGTTGGTTTATGCTGACAGATACCAGTTCGTCGGAGACCCCGATTTTGTTACAGTCCCTCTTACCGGACTTGCTTCAAAAGAGTATGCCAGGGTCAGGTTTAACAGTATAAACCAATCCAAACTTGACCCTCCGAATTACCGCGAAGCAACATATGGAAATCCTGCCGAATTCAATTATGACCTTAAAAAAGAACCTGTTCATGAAATGGAATCCGCAGGAGGCCACACAACTCATCTGTCTGTTATAGATAAAGACGGAAATGCCGTTGCATTGACCCAGACCCTGGGATTGTTCTTTGGATCAGTGCAGACTGTGGCAGGAGTCTTATTTAACAATGCAATGACAAACTTCTCCTACAACGTTGAGAATGTAAATTATTTACAGAATAGTAAGCGGTGCAGAAGTTCAATTACACCAACAATAATTCTTAAAAACGGTAGCCCGTATCTTATTCTTGGCAGTCCGGGTGCCAGCCGTATTATTACAACCCTGATTGAATTGGTAGTAAATGTCATCGATTTTGGGATGGACGTAAATGAAGCAAACATGGCTCCCAGGTTTTATTGCCAGAAGTTTGAAGATTTTTTACATGTTGAATCAGGAATAAAACCAGAAGTTCGCTCTGAACTCGAGAAAATGGGACATAAAATAAAAGTCTACGAAGGGATAGATCTCTTTTTTGGAGGTGCACAAATGATTTATGTTGACGCTGTTACCGGTGAATATTCCGGGTCAGCAGATAAAAGAAGAGGTGGAATAGCAATAGGGTATTAATAATGATACAGCGCTCACTCTTAATTTATGATATGATCCGTTGCAGGTTATGATGATAGTAAGCATTATAGTGGTTTTCATTATTAGTTTGTTATTCATTGAGAAACAGATGGTTCAAAGAAGCGTCCGCAGTCTCCGCTTAAGAATACACGTTAACGGAACCCGTGGAAAATCATCAGTCACGGAATATGTGGCGGCCGGGTTATCAGATTCGCTTCAGGAGGATGTTATGGCAAAGGTTACCGGAATAATACCTTCCATAATATACAAAGGGGTAAAAGAAAGAATAACCAGATACGGTGTAGCCAGGGTTCAGGAGCAGATAAACATCATCAGACTTGCCCACAGAAAAAAGGTGAAAAATCTGGTACTGGAATGCATGTCCATTGCGCCTGATTTACAGAAAGTGGAGAGTTCGGTATTTCAACCCCATATCTATGTGATAACAAACATCAGGGATGATCACCGGGAGGCTATGGGTGTAAGCCTTGATTCACAAGCAGAAGCAATTTGTAGTGCCATACCAAAAAATTGTAAGGTAATAACCAATGAGAAACACTTCTTGGATAAAATAAGGGAAAAAGCCGCGGAACATAATAGCACGGTTATCACAGCAGA
>Ga0307376_10003777_pt1 | contig 14075 bp, 10 predicted proteins | sample TR2MG_FD_202536 | JGI IMG/M metagenome (GOLD analysis project Ga0307376, IMG submission 202536) | Soil microbial communities from Risofladan, Vaasa, Finland - TR-2 | ecosystem: Environmental > Terrestrial > Soil > Coastal area > Acid sulfate soil | place: Finland: Risofladan, Vaasa | collected...
GTAGGATTTAAAAGATGCGTATGATTTAATATCATCACCAATAGTTTCTGCCAACCAAGTCTTATTTTGATTAGCAACAGCATTTTCTCTATAACAATGAGCAGACAAACTATGACCAGCAGTCTGACCGGCTCGCCCAGGTAGACCCTTCAATCCTATATATAATATGTTAGGACACGCTATCACGTGTTTTGATATGGGTTTCTCCCATAATTGCATATCAATAAGTGGCGATTTAGTATCCTGACAAAGTTTCTCTATCACTGGTACAACTTTTGATGTAAAAGCTGTTGCTGCCAAACAACTGTGATCATTATTTTCAAACTGCGCTAATGCTTGACCCGCACAGTGGTAATAATGAATATTACCTAATCCGACTAGATCATAATTATCCAGATATGGCAAAATAGTTTCAGCATATTGTGGATGATACCAATCATCGTCCTCAAAAATCAATACTTTGGGGTATTTGATTCGTGACAGGGCTTCAAGCATATTTACACATATTGTATGCGAAGGATCACTGCGACATGGTTGCCGCCTAATATAATCTGAACCACCATAAGCCGTCCAACCTAACGGTAATCTACCGTCATCAACCACAATCCATTGAGAAGGTAACACAGTTTGACGTGCGACATACTGCCTACAAATTCTGAATAATTTTTGTCTATCACCAGTTAACGTAATGATTGTATATGGTGCTGTAACTATACTATTACCTTTATACCATTCTGCTGGCATACCAGCTAATGAAAGTTTGATAATATCACAATAACGTTGAAAACGCCCCAAAGAATTATTTGGATCATAATATGTAACACCTGTATTCGCATATGAGGCATCGCCACAAGTACAAGCATCAAAACACATAAAAACAATTTTCTTACAACCTATTTTCTTTGCAAAAGCTATGGCTGTTATGGCAGAGAAAATATTAGGCATTAATCCGAGTTCTGTAAAACTATACACTTGCCGTGGTGTATAGTTAGAATACCATTGAGCAGAGTTGACTGATAGTAATAAGGTGGCTTTCTGCGGTCTACGCATACACTCTGATTTGCCATCCTGTTGTAAAGAATATGTTGGATTTGTCAAACCCAAAGATTCAATCTTGACTATTGATTCATTGATTGCAATTATGGGTCCAGGTCCAAAATCCTCTATCGTTAATCCATCGAGACTTGGACCTTTACCAATTATATAGCATACTTCATTGTCCATGTTTGTGCCTCATTAAATAAAGATAACGTACAGACGCCAATCTAATGGTTTCCATAATAATGAAATGTTGTGACAATAATTCTACCCAACTAGAAGGTGTCTTTATATTTGTATGCAGTTCTTGTTCATAACCATGTTCTTTACTTGATCCGCAATAGACTATTACAACTTGATGTTGGACTTGTTTTAAATTTTCAAATAATCCGGCTAATTTATCATCTGTTATATGTTCTAGTACATCAATACAAATAGCTGTATAGTAAAGAGATAAATCAGTTCTGACAGTGATATCATGAACTATATGATCTAATCCATGATCAATCCAATCCATACCTTGCACAACGAATCCTTGTTGTTTTAAAGCAGCAACTGTATCACCACTCCCACATCCTAAATCAACTACTGGTGATATTAAATGCTTAAAATATTTCGGAATATATCTTACACCAGGGCATCTATTATGTTTGGCTGAACCATAATTTATTTTTGAATCAGCATAAAGAGCCTCATATAATTTTTTGCCTTCTAGCACCATGTGTTTGCACTCCTGACACATCAAATAAGTCGTATGCTTATTTTTAAGATTACAATATTCCAATGTTCTATCACCACAACATGATGATTTCTTTTCTTTTAATACACGATGTTCACAAACCGCTAATGATGGTAAAAACATATAAGGATTACCTCGACTTTGAACATAACCAGCGGGGGCAGGCGGCGGCTGCCCCCTGGCTGGAGCCAACAAACTACCATCATGCATGTGTCTAAATCTCATTGACTTTCTTTTTTCTATGACGACGCACTGTCGTCGGGAATCCTTCTATTACTCCCGCAAATTCCTTGAGATCACCATTGCATTTCTCTTTTAACTTCTCAGCAATACCTTCTGCTTCACTCGCGCCACGTTTCCACTCTAAAGTCTTTTTACCACCAAGTCCTAATGCAGTGGCACCGGTCATTATAGTAGCAATAAGTGTCGCAATATCGCTACCAGACCAAGGAGATGGTTGCGGATTATTGACTTTAGAAACAAAAGGCAAACGTGATCCTACCCAATTCTTTAACTGATTAAATAATTTAGCCATAACCACATAGCGTGTACGCCATAATTCTTTTTGTGCTGGTGTGAGTGGTGGCGACTGAGTTTTTGGTGTACCGATACCTGACTGTAATGTAACAGCGGTTTTACCAGCTTCGGTTAATGAGTCTGCTGCTGTAGAAAGCGCCATACTTGTATCAACTATAATAGGTTCAAGTAGTGGTGGTCTTTTTTGTTCTATAGCAGCATTTAATTCTACAGTAATTTTGTTCAGTCCTTGAGCAACCACCACCAATTGGTCTTGTGACTGTTTTAAATCATCAACAACAAATTGCAAACCCTCTTGATTCATGCCAGACAACATACAACCCGACAACAGTAATAAAATACACCAACGCATAACTACCTCCTACTCTAAAAGCCCTAATTGTAGTAGTTCCAAACGTGTACGAATATAGAATTGATTTGCACACCATGCGAGATCATTTGGAATATTACCCGGTATCATAGTTGCTATCCATAAGTAAATATCCGTTCCAGTAATACCATTGATCCATGCTGTAGGCACAGGAATATCCCAAACAGTATTTACACTACCAGGAACACCGCCGACTGCTATAAATTTATCATTTAATTCTGCATAATTCCAAGCTAATGGCATACTAGCTATATAAGCTGCATCACCAGTCAAATATTTAGTACCAGCATAATCAAAATCCATTTTCATCCCGCATAAATGTGCATACTCAAATAATGACCAATTTTCAAGTATCTTTTTGACACTACCATATAAATATGTTCTGAGGAAAGCACCTTTGGTATCAGCAATTTGATCGGGTGTTAATGTGTATTTAAGCCGTAATATTGTCAAAAAATTTGATATATTTATAGTTACTGGCCCAGGATATGATCCAAGTGTCCATCCTGCATATGGTGATTCAGTACTCAATGTATTATCCGCACGCAAAGCAGCCTTTGCTTCGGCTTGTATATTAAGAAATGATTGGAAGCCTGATTCACCACATGGACTATCTACCGGAGATTCAAGATACCACCCATTGCCATAATAACATCTTCGATTGGCAGCATATAATGGTATTAATGTAGGGGTCCCATTAGATATAACAACGATTTCAGTGCGACCACATCTATTTAATTCTTCTACAGTTAATTCAGTTTCATCTGTACCGGCTCCACCTGTTATAGAAAATGCAATAGTCTTAACGCCAGCGACCCAACCAGTTTTACCCATTAAAGCAGGTGTTATTTCATCTAATAGATCACCATCTAAAATTATTGTTGGATCTTGGATTGGTAGATAATCTGTGTCTACAGTACCATCGCCTTTACGTGCTGTAACAGTCATATTATAACTCGTATCACGTAACATAACACCGGCATTAATCGCTATAGAAAAGAATGGTTCATTTACATTTACAGCAATTATATTATATAAATCTTCATTGGTTGCCTCTTGTGCAGCAATATAAATTAATTCTTCTGTATCGGGTATTTCAATAATACATTCATCATATGACCATGTGCCATTAATAATAGGCACCCACATTTGACTACCAAATATTTGGGCATCATCGCCTGCGGATATCCAATTGAGCCCGAGTAAAGTAACTCCTAGATGATCTAATAAATCCAAATATACAGTACCATTAAATGTTGTATCTACATCATCATTTGAATCAAGAATATTAATAGTTAATGCAAAAGGAGCGTCATCAGCAATATATTCTGGTACAATAATTTCTACTGTATTGGCATTATCGCTTTCATCTTGTAATAAAGTTATTTCTTGTGTTATGACTAAGGTTGTTGCACCAGTGATATTAAATGGGTCACTAATAGCATCAGCATATAATAATTGTGTTCTATCTTTAAAAGCCATTTCAGCACCAGTTACACTACCCTGCCCACCAGCTATATACCAATTTGCTGGCAAATAGAAATCACCTAAAGCATCCGCCGTTAATGTTGTTATCACATCTCCAGCACTATCATAAATTTTATCAGTAGTGGTAGTATTAAGATAAATATGTATAATATCATCTTCTACACCGTCTGAAAGTACCTGGAGTGTATCTTGTGCGACCTCACGCACTATATTTGGTATCGGATACACAACAAGATCGGTACGTATATCTACTATAGTAAATTGTGCTGTTGCATCTGGTTGATATCCACTTGCTACAACAGTTATTATACCGGGTTGTTGCCCTGTACCAGTTGTTATAGTTAATTGACCTTGATAAGTACCACCTATAATGTTAATTGTTGTTGGAGTAAGAACATCATCCGTGCTTAAAGAAAGGAATAATGTTGCTATTGCGCTTTCATTAACTAATTCGCCTTGAGCATCTACTATTTTTACACAGAAATTAAAAGCAACACCACGATTTACGACCTCAGGTTGTTCTGTGATTATGAGAGCCATCTGACTCACAGGTGGTGGTACAGTTTGACCGCCACCTGTATCACCATCCTGTCCATCATCTGTAGGTGTAGGTACACTATAATCTTTTTCTTCAAGATTTTCTCCTGGATCAGGAATTACTAATGGATTATTCCACGGATCAACAGGAAATACTGGATCACCTAACCAGTAACCTTGATCTTCAATCGGTTGACCTGAATCAGCATCACCAGCTTTTGACGCTAATTCTGTTTTTATTGTTATGGAATGTTCATCAGAATCATGCGAAGTATCTTCTATTATGCCACGTACAGTATTTGTGGATAAGATAGCAATATCATGTTCTATCGTATCAAAAGGTTCAAAAGCTAATGTATCAAGGAATGTTTTAAATGCGGCCTTGCGCCATGAATTTGAATAACGATAACCCCAAAAATATGTAGACAACTTAACCAAATCACCATTATTATAGATAAAGAATTCACGTTCTTCTTCTACAAGATTGAAAGCATCAATATTATTCTTATAGACAACACGTCGTATTGATTCTTTCATTCCAGAATAATCAACGACATAATTACCGATGAGTTTTGTAATTATATCATCAGTTTCACTAAAACCTAATGTTAATGATTTAAGTTCGATATTACTTTCATCAAGAGTTATGCCCGCTGCTATTAATTCTGATAAATAAATAATGGATACAATACCATTGCGAATCACTAATGCACATCTAGCTTGCCAAGCTATTTCTTCAATTAATTTAAGTACATTGGGTTGATCAAATACTGCAAAATTAGCTGGATAAATACCCAATTTAGTTGCTACTTCATCAAATGTCTCATCATCAATAATCAAATTAGAATATGTTTCAACCAACCATTTTATAATGTATGCTGTATTTGTACCAATTGAAGATCGTAATGAAACAAAAACATCGCCTTCCCATCCTTCATTCTCATATTCTTCTAACGGTGTAGCAAACTCTAAAGCTGTCACAGTTTGACCAGCCAAAGACATCGCTAAATCTTTTGTGTAATATGAAGAAGGAATCGGGACTAAAACACTGTTATTTTTTACTTTACGATGTCCATATACTGCTAATACCTCCGTGCTGGCTAAAAGATTACATACATATAAATCAATATACGATACTTTTAATTTTACTTCTGTACCACTTGCAATACTCCAGTAACCACGTCTAATAATAATGGCACCAGCCACAACATTAATGATATCATCAAAAAATCCTATGGGCCAAGGTGTGATAACAGTTTCCATAATGAAGTCAATACCCCAAGAAGCACGAGGTATTCCTGCTGTTTCTTCGATCTTTTCACCCACGCCAAGAATAACATATTGTACAATACCACCAGTATGGACTCCCCACGGTTCAGCAAAGAAACATTTACGACCTTCTTGTTTGACACATCTATTCACGGCATAACCTATACGTGTATTAGCATAACAATATAATCCAGTTATATTTGTATCTTCATCAATCCATGCAACACTACCATCTTCAAAATGTGGGTCCATTGCAGGACGATTAGCAAAACCTATATTTGTATGATGGGCCATATTTTTGGATGTAGCAGTAAAAGTTGTACCTGAGAATGTTCCTTCATATAGTATTCTATTAATAACTATCTGGACGGCTTCTTCTTGTGGGAAAAGATCAGCACCTTGAATCTCGAATTCATCATAATTCTGATTTATACCTTCTAACAAATGCCCGATTGGTTCACGCTTGACACGTACTGCTGGCACATGTATAACAGTGCCAAAACATAGCGGCCAGGGTACGTCTATAGCATCAGGAGTTATGTCCTCCACATCATCTTCATCAGGAGCAAATCCAACTTCTTTATCTTCAATATTAGCATCTATTGAAATATCAAGTGTACGTTCTCCTTCTGACCAACCGATGCCACCGGCTATTTTTCCATGTAATAATATGGTTAGATCAGCTTGATCGTTACCTGTGAAATGCTGATAGATTGTTACTAATTTGCCTTCTATAACTTCAGTGTTAATAATAGTTTTTAATGAACCATCCGTATCATCCAATAATAATGTTGCGCCAGCAGCCTCACCAATAACATCAGTTTTACGTACTGCCTGGATAGGGTTGAATGTTAGAATTTTTCCTTGCGCATTTATAGCACCCAAAGTAAAAGTTTTTTCTGAATAATATATCGTCCCACTATCCCATTCAATTTTAACAATTGTAATAGGTTCTACACCAAGATTTTGTGCTATTTCAGTTTCAGTGGGGACTGTTAGAGTTCTCATACTTGACTCCCTCTAAATTCTATTGTTATTGTTGATACTTCAATACATGTGCCATTTTTACGACCAATAGTAGTGAACTCTGCTGGATTCATAATATAACCGCGCCATACGACTGAATCATAATCAGTATACTTGATTTCATCACCGGCAGAAGTAGTAATAAAATCGATTAGTTCCTGAACTTTTGGCTTAGACAATTCAATGAATGTAAGTAATAGGCGTCGTGACACAGGCGTGCGTCTAAAAGAATGTAAATCACCACTCATATCTTGACGTACTTGTACACGATTCTCTATTAATAAAGAATCGCCTAATTCAGGATTTCGTAGACTTACTGTTAAAGTAGGCGTGGCATAAGGATGTGCAAATTCTATCATACCTTAACTCCTATAAAATCTAATGTTGTGCTATATGAACATTCATCTCTATTTACACGAATATCTAAAATATCAATAAGTAATACACCCACCCACTCATCACCATTATGATCTATTATATGAATTTGTACACCAGCATTAGTTGTAAAAAAAGTTGTTAAATCATCTATTTCTGCGGCAGTTAATAATGCCCAATCCCATGTGATGAATTCATTATTAGGCCAATCTGCATCTTTGAAAGATTTATGTTCACCACCACGTGCAACACGATTAATGGCATTAGTATCCATACGGCGACTATCACCAATTACTGGATTAGGTAAAACTATTCCATCAGTTGGCGCTGACACATACATTTGAAACATTATGTTACCGCCAATTCATATTCAATTTTAAGTGTATCCTCATCATTTAAATGTACTACAGACGAGAATAGCGCTGTTGACCATAACAATCCACCGACACCTGCTTTTCCGCTATCATCAACTATAAAAATTCCTCGTATATCTGAATTATCTGCATTGATCGTAAATATTGCTGGAGTAGTAGAAACTAATTCTTGGTCTAATGCAACAGCTTCATCCCACTCTTGACGATCAATTTCATCGTAAGTTATTAGTTCTGTCCAACCAGTATGGCTACCCATTGTATCATCAGCCGATACACCCGTATAACCATCAGCATTGATGAGACCTATGTACCATGTTCCAGATGCTGCTGGAGCACCATGAAACATTACATCAAGAATGCGATTTTTACCTACATCAGTAATTGCATTTTTTATACAATACGTTCCCTTAAGTTTGCCATTTTTATCATAATGCTTTATCTTAAATCTGCCTTCAAATTTCATGATAATTTCACCGTTCCACGACGTACTTGCCGACGTACCTGTTTCGCAAAATTAATAACATTCTGTGCAGCACTAACAGTTGGAGACATACTTATGTGGATATCACCAACAGTTGTATGTGAAGTATTACTACCGCCGCGTGCCATACCACTATTTATGCCAACTAATTGGCTATAAAATCGTCTAGCAGATTTTGCATTTACAACAAACTCACCCGGTGAAAGTAATGAAGGTATCGTATCACTTGAAGATATATGCCCACCACGTGCAAATGCTCCTGGTTGTGCCAATGATTCAATAAGACGTGCTTCATGTATTCTCTGTCGTATAGCTTCCATTTGCTGCAAAAGGGTAACATGTTTTGCGGCTTCCTCATTAGCTTTTTGTAATTCTCCCGTATATAATTTAGCCTCAGGTATTATCGCTTGTTGTGTTTTCTCGATATCACGCATCTCTATTGCAAGTGGTCTTGTTGCTGTTTTAGCAATTTCTTCTAAAACAGCACCTAATTTTGCTGTATTCTCAACAAATGATTTCAAACCAAGACCACTCAAAAGTTTGCTATCTTCGGCCAACGCCACGGTAGCTGCACTAAATGCTTCGAGATTTTTTACAGCACCACCAGTTTGAAATTGTTGTAAAGATTCAAATACTGTTGTTAAATTTGCAACCTGTTTTACTGTTAACTGTTGATCTCTAATTAATGCTCCACCAAAACTTTCATATTCTTGAATACGATTAAATTTGTCAATCGTACTAATAACATTTTTAAGTTCTGTAAGATTTATTCCAGTAGCAGCAACTTTTAGACTAGCCTGTTGTGTCAATATTATTTTACGTCGTGCCTCAGCTTCTTTAGCAAGAGCCAGCAACTCCTCAGTAGCAGCCACACGAGTTTGTTTGGCCAATGCTAATTTTTTTGCATATATCATAGTATTTTGTAATAATATTGTATCAGCTTTTGCACTTTCGAGATTAGCCAAATGCTCTTGTAAAACGGTTGATGTTTGTATCTCATTTAATTCTTTAGTAGAATTAATCAATGTATTGATATTTTGTAATCGTTCATCAAAGATTTGTTGCAAAAGTTCTGGTGTTCCAGCCTCAACGATAGTTTTAGGATCAAAACGAACATATTTTTCTTGTTCAACTTCTTGTGTTTTAAGCAAGGCACGATAGTTTGATTCTTTTTGAGCATTCTGTATTGCATCTTTTAATTGACTAGCCTGTAATCCTTCAATAAAAGTATTTAAATTCATTTGAACTTCACGCAGTTGTTGTTCAAAATTATTGGCATATTTATCCACATCAGAACTACGTATATCAGCCAACTTCTTTCTCAATTGCTCGATATCACGTTCCTTTTTAATTATAAGATTACGTTCCCTGATATCAAGTTTTATCGCTTGCCTAAGTCGTGAAGCCCCACTCTCTAAGCGTTTCTGTTCTTCTAATTTAGCAACTTCAAGAAGGAGATCAGCCTTCTTTTGAGTAATCTCCTCAGCAAGTTTCTTTTCTTCTTCTTTTGTCTTTTGTGCTAATTTGGAGCGATCAAGAATCAATTTTCTTAAATCATCAGAAGCAGTTTGAAATAATGCGGAATCACCAACCATAAATGCTGCTGCTATACGTTGTTCTGCATCCTGTATCCCGCTTTGGAACAATAGTAATTTATCATTTATATTTTCTAATTTTTCAAGTGAAAGTTCAAAAATTTGATCATTCACTGTATCAGCCATATCAGCCCTATATTTTGCTAAATCTTCAAATGATTTAACTGTATCTTGTTGTTGCGTTCGTAGATTGCGTAGACTATCTTTCAAAACATCATCGGTCTTGCTGAATTCATCCTTAATAATTTTATTTAGATTCTTGATTATTTTAGCCTGTTCATTGGCAGCCATATTCCAATTACCAATAATATCACTTGATACTTTATTTTCTACTTTTGAATATGCCTTAATATTTTCTATAAGTTTTTGCGTTGTTTTAAATTCTATATCTATAGTTTTCTTGGCACGATCTTCAACAGCTTTTTGCATCGCTGCTTGTGCCGCAAGATGTTCTTCTTGCCAGTAAAAATATGTTCTAGCAAGTGCACCAACAGCCAAACCTATGGCTGTTAACCAAACACCGAATGGCGTGATTGCAATTAATTTAATCATTGCGACTGTAATTTTAACAATAGCTGGTAATAGTAATCCAGCCAGTACGGTACTAGCAGTTTTTATAATACCACTTAATGTTGCAACTGCATTAATGCCAGCTAAAATTTCAAGTGTACTTTGACCAAAAGACAGCGTAAAGAAATTCTTAATTTTGGTTAATTCAATTTCAATTATCTTACCTGTTGAAGTAAGAATAATTTCTTGTGCCTTAGCGAATGTCACACTAGCCTTATTTATTTCAGCAAGTGCACTATCCCACTCACCTGATGATGTAGCGACACCAACCATTGCGCCAGAAATACCACGTATCACCGGGAAAAGTTTGCTTAACTCAGAAGAAAGACCACTTGTTCGTGTTTTCAATATATTGAAGAATTCACTAAGACTACGAGTTTGAATAAGTTCCTCAGCATTAGCAACACCAAGTTCAGAGAAAAGTTTCTTCATATCTTCTGTTGGTTTTAGAAGTTTGGTAAATACACCACGCATCTGTGTCATAGCTTCAGAAACTTTAACACCACGGATTGTAACAACAGTCAAGAAAGTATCTAATTCTTCAAAACTTATGCCCAATTGATGTGCTAAAATAGCCACACGTCCAATTGTGCTGCCTAATTCAGTTCCACGTATACGTCCAAGTTCAATAGTTTTAAAGAGTTTGGCTGCTACATCTTCAGTTTCACTTACATCTTTACCGAAAGCATTTAATACAGCCGATAATAGATTAGCTGAATCCGTCATAGATGTCAAAGTCGTTATAGAGAATTTAGCAACAGTATTCATGAATGCAAATGATTCAGCACCCTCTGCAATCTGGTTAGATAATGTTTGATAAGCGGCCTCAGTTGTATCAAGAATTTTGAGACCAAATGATTCAGAGAGATTACGTAATCCACGTGTCCATTCAACTGTTGAAAGTTGAGCATTCTGTGATATCGTCTGTATTTCTGCCACACGCTTTGAAAATTCTATGGCCTCTTTAATTGATTCACGTAGAGCAGCAGTAAGAGCAAATAATGCTCTGCGTAAAAGTTGAACCGCAACAATCCGTCCCATTGACTCCCATGATAAAAGTAAGTCCTGTGTTTCTTTAGTTACTGCTTTTGTAGCACTCCCAACTTTTGTTGTGGCAGCATATGCATTCGCGCCTACTTTGCGTTGTGCGGCATCTAAATTAGCCAAACTTGTTATTAAATGTTTGTTTTCATATGCATGTGTGAAACCAGCACGTATATTTGATAAAGCTCTTTGCACTTGACCAGCACTTAAGTCCGTAGTTTTCACTAATTGTATTAAATCTGATTCAGCTTTCTTCAAATTAATAATTTCCGTCGGTGACGCTTGTAATCTACCGAGTTCTTGTAACGAATAGGATCGTTGAATAGTCTTACGGACCTTTTCTGATTCACGGAATTGTCTATCTACAGATTTTTGTGCCGCTTCTTGTGCCGCGAGTGCTTCTACTTGCTTTTTTATAGCCGCACTGTGTTCTGTTACAGAGACCGTCATTTTTGTTGTGGCATCTTTTAGTACTTTTACAGTTGAAGTAACGACTTGCCCCTCGGCATTAAGCCCACTTAAAACAGTTTTGATAGCTTGGCCACTATCATTAAATAACGCCATAGCTTTTGCTAATTCAGTAATTCGATTATTTAACAATTGTGCTTGATGCGCTGTATCAGCAAATAATGCAGATACTCCATCATCTATGCCTTTAATATTGATCTCACCCATATTATAACCCCAATACTAACTGTCCGACAAGATCATTAACTCTAACAATACTTTGGAAATTTGCTTCGAAATGATTTATAAAAGCTTGCTTACCTGCTTCAAGACTTTGCCATGTTGGTTCATGGTACTGATGTTGGAAAACTACAATATTAAATATAAATAACAAATTAGGACTTTGCGGTGTACCAAACTCCAATTTATATGCGCTTTGACCCAAACGGATACCATGCGCACGCGACTTGAATTGATCCCTATGATATGTGCCATTTATATCAACATAACCACGTCGCGGTCCACGACCACGTAGTGTTTCCATAATAATAGTTTGTAATCTTACATTTGCTGCTAGTGGTTGTAATGAAGCAACAGACATACCAGTATCAATATGCATATTCTCCATTGTTGCCATAACAAAAGCCTTAACAGAATCACGCCAAAGTCGTTTCAATCGTTCATGATAAGTCTTAAGTACCTGTTCAATTGGTACTCCACCTTTAAGTAAATTACCCGATATTTCTAATCTCATTATACACCCCCATGTAGGGAGGGGTTTTGCCCCTCCCTACAGGAGTTTGATGCCAGCGGCTCGTAAGAGGTTTTTGTGTTCTTCTGCATCTTCCATTTCCCGTATCTGACTATATGCAATAGCCATTGCCTGCGCCCAAACGTCTGTTTCATTCCATTCATCGCTGACATCCGGTGGCCTAATTCCTATTCTCTCACAAGCCCGCCATATTGCATATTCTTCGGTACGAAATTTTGGTAATATTACACTACGGGCTGAACCTCCTGACCAGCTAAAAAACGCTTGGTCGCTTCTTCAATCTTTGCCTGATTCAACCCACAAGCGTCTATAACTAATCTTACAATCATGTTGATCTCGGCAAAAGAGAATCCTGCATCCGTCATTTCCTTCCGATAATTGCCCCATGTGGCTGGATTAGTAGCATCTATTGTGTCCCACTGGAGTCCTTCTGTTGCTTCAAGTGATCTAAGTATCATCCAATGGGTTTGTCTTTCAGCATATAACTCCAATTTCTTTGCATAATCCTTATCTGTAAGTAATGGTATTGATCCACCACCTGGAACCATCTTTAATGGTGGTTTTGGTTCTTTACATATGACATCGAAATCATCAAAATTCAATACGGCTCGTGCCTTAATAACAGTATCCCCATCCTGACGTGGCAGGACCAGTGTCTCTACTCTTGGACCACTAAATATTTTGCCAGCGATCTTCATGATTCCTCCCCTACTTTACCCGGTAGGTCGGTTCTATGACTGTGGACTTCTCACAGCCTGTGCCTTTGTCACGTTACAACGACCACTCGCGGCTACAGTACCAGCACGTAAGTCATGCGCAAGCTCTTCATGACGGAAATCTTGTAACGTAATTACTTCTATATCGCCACAAGAAGAAGGTACTGGTGTGTATGTTATTTCAATATCCACGGCATATGGACGACATGTATCTGCATCTGTTGAAACCCAACCGGCTGCTGGACCAATCTGCTTAAGAGCATCTTCGATTGTGGGTAATGCACCAGTGGCAGAACCACCAGTTATATAGTCCCAAATAAAGTCCATATTGACATCAACAGGGACTTCATCACCCTCACGAACATCATTCAACTGGCCACGATCCAAAATGTATTCTATGTTACGTCGCTCTGTAAAGGTTAAGTTTCCTTGCCCAATTGTTACTTCAAGTGACTGTTGATCAGTACCAACGCCACCATCCTTGATAACGATAACGGCGCGCTTAAGGTCAATTTGGGTATATACTGGTTCCCAAACTGTACTTAACATACCTTTTAGTCTCATACCGTCCTCCTATTCATGTAATTCCATGACATAATGACCTTCGACACTAGATTGAAAGATACCGGTTTCGGGCTCAACTTGACCAAAATGGTTGGTTTGGATACGTTCACGTGCGTCTTTGTCCCCTTTAAGT
>Ga0307376_10003779_pt1 | contig 14065 bp, 9 predicted proteins | sample TR2MG_FD_202536 | JGI IMG/M metagenome (GOLD analysis project Ga0307376, IMG submission 202536) | Soil microbial communities from Risofladan, Vaasa, Finland - TR-2 | ecosystem: Environmental > Terrestrial > Soil > Coastal area > Acid sulfate soil | place: Finland: Risofladan, Vaasa | collected...
CTCTCCCAGGAGGCGCTCGAGGCGGTCTTGCGCCAGGAGGATGGCCGGGGAGCGCCGACGACCCTCACCCCCCTCCTGTTGAACTGGCTGGGCGTTCCCACGGTGGACGATCTGTTGAAGGCAGTCGTGGCGGACCAACTCGACCACGAGCGAGTCCTTACGCTGTGCCCGTTGGTGTTCGAGGCGGCTCACGGGGGTGACGATGTGGCGGCGGACCTCATCGTCAAGCAAGGGTTGGCGCTGGCCGGGTACGCCACTGCCGCCATCCGCCGTTTCGAGATGCGGGACCTGGAGTTCGACGTGGTGCTGTCGGGGAGCCTGTTCAAGGGCCAGGGGCCGCTCCTGGTTGACACCGTCACGCAGGCTATTCATCGCGTCGCGCCCCGCGCTCGCATCGCGCGGGTGCAGTTCGAGCCAGCCGTCGGCGCGGTGCTCCTGGCCTACGATGCGCTCGGCATCGCGGTCAACGAGGAAACGTACTATAACCTGGCCCAGACAGCGCCTGGGCCCGAATTCTTCAGCACGCACGCTGGCGAACTATCTCGCCAGGACCCCGCTTGTCATTCCGAGCGAAGCGAGGAATCTCCTACCCAGGCGGCGTCGTAGGCGGCGTGCACCTGCATGGGCCGTCCCCGGGACGGGGACTGGAGCGCTCGTACCGGACTGGCGAGGACCCCGCTTGTCATTCCGAGCGAAGCGAGGAATCTCCCACCCAGGCGGCGTCGTAGGCGGCGTGCACCTGCATGGGCCGTCCCCGGGACGGGGACTGGAGCGCCCGTATGCATGGGTCGTCCCCGGGACGGGGACTGGAGCGCTCGTATGCATGGGCCGTCCCCGGGACGGGGACTGGAGCGCCCGTATGCATGGGTCATCCCCGGGACGGGGACTGGAGCGCCCGTATGCATGGGCCGTCCCCGGGACGGGGACTGGAGCGCTCGTACCGGATTGGCGAGGAGGCAGAACACGTGAAACTGGTCGTTATCGGCGCGGGCAGTTCCTATACGCCCGAACTCATCCACGGTGTGATTCAGCACTATGAGGCGCTGCCGTTCAGGGAAGTATGCTTGATGGACGTAGACGAGCGGCGGCTGGAGATCCTGGCCGGCCTGAGCCAGCGTATGCTCGGCAAAGCGGGGCTTTCCATCGCCGTGACGGCCACGACCGACCGGCGGCGAGCGTTGGAGGGGGCGACGTTCGTCAATTGCCTGATCCGCGTCGGGGGCATGGACGCCCGCATCCTGGACGAGCGCATCCCCCTCAAATATGGCGTCGTCGGCCAGGAGACGACGGGGCCGGGCGGGATGATGAAGGCGCTGCGCACGATTCCCGTCGTGCTCGACCTGGCCCGCGACGTGGTGGAGGTGTGCCCCCAGGCCTGGCTGATCAACTATACCAATCCCAGCGGCATCGTCGCCGAGGCGCTGGGCAAGCACAGCGCGGTACGCTTCGTCGGCCTGTGCAGCGGGCCAAAGGGCTGGATCGCGGCGATCCTCAGTCGCATGGGGCGGGTGAGTACACCCGTGGACCCAGCGCGGGTCAACGTGGACTGGGTCGGGCTCAACCACCTGGGCTTTGCCATCCGCGTGTGGGTGGATGGCCAGGACGTCACCGCCCAGGCGATCGAGGCGGTGGCCGATCACTGGAGCGTGGACGCGGAGTGGTTGCGGGCGTTGGGGGCCATCCCGGCCAGTTATTTGCGTTACTATTACCATCGCACGCGGGTGGTGCAGGAGGCCAGCGCGCCCGGCGTGCGCACGCGGGGCGAGCAGGTCAAGGAGATTGAGGCGGAACTGCTGCGCCAGTACGCCGACCCGCATTTGGCCGAAAAGCCCCCCCTGCTGGCCCAGCGCGGTGGGGGCGGCTACTCCGACGTGGCCTTCGCCGCCATGCGGGCCATCCACTACAACACGGGGGAGCGCCAGATCGTCCAGGTGCTCAACCAGGGGGCGGTGGATGGGTTGCCCGACGATGCCTCGGTGGAAGTGCCCTGCCTGGTGGACCGGACGGGGCCGCACCCCTTGCGTATGGGGGCGCTCCCGCTGCCCATACGCGGGCTGGTCCAGGCGGTGAAGGCGTACGAGAGCCTCACCGTGCAGGCGGCGGTGGAGGGGTCGCAGCGCGTGGCCATGCAGGCTGCTATGGCCCACCCCCTCGTCCCGTCGTGGGAGGTGGCCAAGCCGCTGCTGGAGGAACTGCTGGTCGCCAACCGGCCCTGGCTTCCCTGGGCGGTGTGATCTGCCAGAAACCGGGTTTCTTTGACAATAGGAGATGGGTAGCATTGGACGACATGGTTTCCTTGCGCCGGGAATCGCTCAAGACCGTCCTGGTCTGTGCGGTCGGCGGGTTATATCTGTGGTGTGCCGTATTGTTTCACCAGGGCGACGGGTTTGGACTGGCCTGGTTGGGGCCGCTCCTGCTGGCTGTCGGCCTGGTTGTGGCCTTTCGCAACTTGAGCCGTGACACGCCGCTGGCTGCCGTGGCCATTATCTCAGGTGCCGCGGCTGCCGCTCTCACGACCATGGGACTGTCGGGCGTCAAGGTCGCCCCTTACATGCTGGCCATTGTGGTCAGCCTGACCGGCCTCCTCTTCAGCCTGCGAGCGGTGGCTGGCGCTACCGCTCTGTGTGCGGCGCTGGTCATCGCCATCGGTTGTCTGCGCTGGGGCTATGCCCCTTTCTCGACCGAACTGATGTCCCCGGTGCTGGTCGTCGGCGCGGTGGGTGTTCTGTCCTCTCTGGGGGTGCGCAACCTGTACGAGGCAATCTATTGGTTCCGGGAGCGCGCGATGGCGGCCCAGCGCAACGATCTTGAACTGCGCGAGCGCCAGGGACAATTGGCGCGCACCTTGAAGGCCCTGGACGAGGCCTACCGGCGGCTGGAATACCTGAACTATGACCTGGCGCGGGCGCGCGAGGTGGCGGACGAGGCCAGGCTGACCAAGCAGCAGTTTGCCGCCAGCCTCAGCCACGAGTTGCGCACTCCGCTCAACGTGGTCGTCGCCTTCAGCGAGACCATGTATCTCTCCCCGGAGAGTTATGGGAACGTGCCGCTGCCGGCCGAGTATCGGGGCGACGCGCGCGAGATCTACCGGAGCAGCAAACACCTGCTGGGGTTGATAGACGACGTGCTGGACATGTCGCAGATTGAAGCGGGGCGGATGCGGGTTGAAGTGGAGCCGGTCAGGCTGCATGACGTAGTCGTCGAGGCGCTGGACATGGTCCGCCCATTGGTGCGAGAAAGAGGGATTGTGCTGGGGGCCGATGTGCCCCAAGACCTACCACCGGTCCTGGTGGACCGCGCCCGCGTGCAGCAGGTGTTGCTTAACCTCCTGAACAATGCGCGGCGTTTCACCGAGCGTGGCAGCATCACGGTCCAGGCTGCCCTCGAAGGGGAGCAGGTCAGGGTGACGGTGGCCGACACGGGCGTAGGGATCCCCCCCGGGGAGCAGGAGGGCATGTTCCGGGAGTTTCACCAACTGGGGACCATTGCCTCACGGGACGCCCCGGGACGGGGCTACGAGCGGGGGGACGCCCCGGGACGGGGCTACGAGCGGGGGGACGCCCCGGGACGGGGCTACGAGCGGGGGGACGCCCCGGGACGGGGCTACGAGCGGGGGGACGCCCCGGGACGGGGCTACGAGCGGGGGGATGCCCCGAGACGGGGCTACGAGCGGGGGGACGCCCCGAGATGGGGCTACGAGCAGGGGGACGCCCCGAGATGGGGCTATGAGCGAGGGCGCCCGGATGGGAGCGGGCTGGGGCTGGCGATCAGCAAACGGTTCGTCGAGATGCACGGCGGGCGTATCTGGGTGGAGAGCGATGGGGTCCCTGGCCACGGCAGCCGCTTCCACTTTACGCTGCCCCTGGCAGACGTCGCACCGGTCGGAGTGAGTACCCTGCATGGCACACAGGTCCCGGTGAGGTTGCCGGCCGGCCGTGGCCGCACGCTGCTGGTGCTGGAGCGGGATACGAGGGTCGTGCAGATGCTGGAGCGCAGCCTGGAGGACTACCAGGTCGTGCCCGTGGAGGATGTTTCTCAAGTCCCCAGGTTGGTCCGCGAACTACACGCCCGGGCGGTGGTGCTCAACCTGGCACGGGGAGGGGAGAACACCACGGATAGGGAAATACACGATGGCAGCATTGACGGATTGGGGAATGCGGAATGCGGAATGCGGAATGGGAACACGGATTGGCGGGCCTGGGGGGAGATGCGGGCCTTGCGCGAGCAACTGGGCGATCTCTCTCTGCCTATTGTTCTCTGTCCCCTGGTGGGGGAGCGGCAGTTGGGGGAATCTCTGGGCGTGGTGGCGTACATGGTCAAGCCCGTTACACGCGAGGCGCTGGCGGGTCTGCTCGACCGGCTGGGCGAGGGCGTGCGGCGCATCCTGGTGGTGGACGACGACCCGCGTATGTCGCACATCCTCTCTCGCATGCTGCGGGGGATGGGGCCCCAGGGACTGGGGCCCCAGGGACTGGGGCGCGAGATCGAGGTGGTGCGCGCTCACGATGGCCGGGAGGGGTTGCGGGAGATGCAGCGCCAGCGCCCGGACCTGGTACTGCTCGACCTGCTGATGCCGGAGATGGACGGCTACAGTGTGTTGGCTCAGATGCGGGAGGACGAGGGACTGCGCCACGTGCCGGTGGCGGTGATCACTGCGCAAACGCACACGCCCGAAGAGGAGCGCCGGCTGGGAGGAGACCAACTGTGCGTGACCAGCGGGACCGGTTTTACGAACGAGGAAGTCCTGACCTACCTGCGCTCCATTCTGGAGGCCGTGGGTGTGCCCTCATCCTTTCGGCAACGGAGCCCCGATTCGCCTCAGAGCTTACCCTGAGGCGGGCCCGCGGTCCGAAGTCGAAGGGGCAAGCCCCTACGGCGTGCCGGGCAGGCGGCCCAGGGCGGCCAGGAGATCGGCCTGGGTGACGGGTTTGCGCAGGTAGGCGGCGGCGCCCAACGAACGGGTCAGTTCAGGGTCCTCCAGGACCGAGCAGATGACCACCGGGATGTGCCGGGTCGCAGGGTCGTCCTTGAGCGCCTGGAGGATCTCCCAGCCGTCCTGAGTGGGCATCATGATGTCCAGCGTGATCGCCGTGGGCTGCACCTCGTGGGCCATGCGCAAGGCCTCGGCGCCGGTCGTAGCCCCCACGACCTGGTAGTGGGTACCGGACAGGTAGCGCTGGAACGCCCGAATGACCGCCTCGTTGTCCTCGATGACCAGCAGGACCTGCTGACGATCGGCTGGCAAATCGAAACGGCACACGCAGCCGGCGGGCCTCACCTCGAGTCCGTGCCACTGCCCGCCCACGATCTCGACCAGGCGGCGTAGGGGGTCGAGGTCCGGTGTGTGGGGGTCCAGCGTGCCGAGCGACGGTCTCCCGCCTGGTGTGCCGGGTTCGGCAGCCAGTTCGATCGTGACGTTCCGCTGCTGGGAGTGTATCCGCAGCCGCACACGTTGGGTGCCCGCTCGCGTGATCAGGTTGCTCAGCGCGTTGAGGAACACCTGGCGCAGCAGCGTGCGGTTGCCCTGGATCGAGGGCAGTGGTTGGTCGAGGTGGCACTCCAGGGTCACGCCGCGTTCATCCGCCAGGGGACCGATGATTTTCAGCACCCCTTGAACGATTTCGGCGGGGTCCACTGCCGCACTCGGCGGGGTCACCGCCGCCTCGGCCAGCACCCGCCCGGCCTCGGTGGCCAGCAGGTCATCTGGCTCTGTCGGTGAGCCGGCCGGCGGCGGGAGCGTTTCCTGCAACGAGGCGGCCAGCATGGCGATGGCTTTGCGCTGCTCCCGGAAGAACTGGCGCCGGCTGGTTCCCAGTTCGCGCAAGATGTCCGCGAGCGGCCGCTCCTCGACGTAGCGATAGGCCAGGAGCAGGTAGCCACGCGCGCGGGAGGTGTCCTTGGGGGTTGCGGTGGGTGGGTTCAGCCCCTCAATGCTTTCCAGCAGGAACCGGTGCAAGCGCTGGGCGCGGCTCGGGCCTCCCTGTGCGGCGTCGGGCCAATAGCGCAGGGCCAGTGGGTGATCATCCAGATATGAGTAGTCGTACAGGTGGGCCAGGGCGTCCTTGACCTGCTCGAGAAATTCGTCTTGAACAGCCATGTGCCAGTATTATAGCACCGAAACTACCTTCCCGAAAGCTTCAGCGGTGCGCTTGGCGTTCACGGTACGCTGGCGGACTTGCGGGAAGGTCTGTCCGAACCTGGCACGATCCTGGCACCGGGCTGGCACACTTTTGTGGAACTGGCTGCCTTCTTCTGCTATACTGTGGGTGCCTCATAGCTGACCCTCCTGCAGGTGCGGATGGGTACATCCGGCCGAACCTGTGGGAGGGTGAGATGTCACGTCGGTGCGAGGAGGTGATCGGGCGAAAGGAACAGCACGTAGATACCAGGTGCCGAGTTGGCAGAGTTCAGGTTACGAGGTGTGTTAGTCCGCGTATCATAAGAAAAGGAGATAGAGATGAAGGAGCGAAGACTGAGCCGTCGTGATTTCCTGCACCTGTCGGTGGGCGCGGCAGCCGGAACGTTGTTGGCTGCCTGCCAACCTCAGGTGATCAAGGAAACAGTAGAAGTGCCCGTTGAGCAGACCGTGGAGGTCGAGAAGGAGGTGGTGGTTATCGCTACCCCTGCCCCGATCGAGATGGCAGAGATCAGGTTGGCCGAGGGAAGCTGGGTAGGCCCCGAAGGGATCGCGTTCTGGACCGACGACATCATCCCGCGCTTCGAGGGGGAGAACCCCGGCATCAAGGTGACGTTTGAATCGGCCGAGTCACCGGACTATGAAGACAAGCTCTATACCCAGGCCGTGGCTGGCGATGCACCGGACGTGTTCTTTATCTGGTGGAGCGCTGGCCTGATGGAAGAGAGTCAGTTGTTGCCGCTGGAAGAATACTTTGACGAGGCGTACATGGCCGACTTTTACCCCGCCAACATCGTCGGCCAGGTCTACGAAGGCCACCTGTACGGTGTGCCCAAGTACGTATCCACGGTTGCCATGGCCTACAACAAGGACCTGCTCGACGAGGCCGGGGTAGCGTATCCCGATGGTACCTGGGATTGGGACGACTACCTGGAGGCGTTCAAGGCCACGACCAAGCCCGATGGCAGCCAGTGGGGCACCTACGTGGTCCCGGAATATATCAATCACTGGGTGTGGGAGAACGAGGGCGAGTGGATGAACGCCGACCTCTTCGGCACCAAGTGTCTCCTCAACGAAGAGAAGGCGATCGAGGCGCTCAAGTTCAACCACGATCTGGTATGGGGGCCTGACCCGGTGTCGCCCAAGCCCGGCACGGTGGGTGAGTTCGGCTGGTGGGACATATTCTCGTCCGGCAAGGTCGCGTTCGTGGAATCCCACAGTTGGACGGTCACCAACTATATGCGCCAGAACGATTTCAAGTGGGACTTTATTGACCTGCCCATCGGCCGCACCGGCAAGAAGGCGGGCCTCACCTTCGTCAACAGCTATTCCATCTACGCGGGGACAAAGTACCCGGATGCGTCCGTCAAACTGGTCGAGTTCCTGACGGGACAGTGGGCGATGAAGCAGATGTGCCTGGGTATCCTGGGCTTGCAACCCGTGCGGAAGAGCGTGGTCCCCACGTGGGACGTGGACTCCATGGGGGCCAGGGCGGGCTACGACGTGGCCGCCTTCAGCCGCATCATGGATTACGCCAGGCTGATCCCGATCTTTAAGGACGACAAGCAGATCTTGCAGGAGGTCTTTAACCCGGTTTGGGAACAGATCTGGGTGACCGGCGAGATGGGCCTGGAAGAGGGCATCCAACTGATCGTAGACCGCATAGACCAGCACTTTGCTGGTTAGTCGGGCTCGTACCGGGCCCAACCGGAGCGTAGCGCGAGGCGGGCCTTCCCCCCTCTCCCTCCCAGGGAGAGGGCCGGGGTGAGGGTAGGGCCGGGGGTGAGGGCTGGCCCGCCTCGCGTGACTTTTCTCGGAGGAAGCCGCTATGAGTATCAGCGCGGACGCAGTCCAACCCCGTCTGAACCGGCGCGGTGGAGGGGCCAGAATGACGCAGCGCCGGCGCGAGGAGATCATCGCTTATATCCTGATTTCTCCGTGGATCATTGGTTTCCTGATATTTCTGTTGGGCCCCATGATCGCGTCGCTGGGCCTGAGTTTTTTCGATACCAACATGTTCTCCTTCAAGTTCGTCGGGCTCAAGAACTATGCGACCCTCTTTTCGCTCGACCAGACCCGCTCGCTGTTTTGGAAATCGCTGTACAACACAGCCTACTACGTCTTCTTCAGCATTCCCCTCACCATCGGTGTGGGGTTCTTGATCGCGGTTTTGCTCAACCAGAACATCCGCGGCCAGTCGGCCTACCGGATTCTTTACTACCTCCCCTCCATCATCCCCGGTATCGCTGCGTCTATGGTCTGGCTGTACCTGTTCCAGCCAGAATTTGGCGTGATCAATTATATCTTGTCTCTGATTGGCATCCAGGGACCGCGCTGGCTGCTCGATCCCAAGACGGCCAAGATGGTGTTCGTCGTCATGAGCGTGTGGGGGGCGGGAGGCAACATGCTCGTATTTTTGGCCGGATTGCAGGGCATCCCGACGGAGTTGTACGAGGCAGCCACCATAGACGGGGCCGGCCGATGGCGGCGATTTCTCAACATCACCCTGCCCATGATCAGCCCGGCGCTGTTTTTCGTCATGGTCACGCAGATCATCGGTTCCTTTCAGGTCTTCACCAACGTCTACGTGATGACGGGGGGAGGGCCGGCCAATTCCACCCTCATGTACGTGCTCCACTTGTACCTGGTGGCGTTCCGCCAGTATCGGATGGGCTACGCCAGCGCCCTGGCCTGGGCGTTCTTTGTGATCCTCTTGCTGCTGACCCTCCTCATCTTCAGGTCATCCGGCGCGTGGGTCTACTATGAGACCGAGATCGGGGGAGGGAGACCGTGAGCGCAAGCCTGGGCACCATCAGAACGCTACGCGGGGGCAAAAAGTGGGACAAGCGGGTGCAGACCATCGCGGTCCACGCGATTTTGCTGCTGGGTGCGGCCGTCGTCCTGTTCCCTATCGCCTGGATGCTTTCTACCTCCCTGAAAGCACCCTATCAGGTCAAGAAATTCCCACCCATCTGGATCCCCAATCCGGTGGTGTGGGAGAACTATGTCAACGCCGTGACCATCTTCCCGGTTCCCTTTTGGGTCTTCATCCGCAACTCGCTTTTTCTGAGCCTGGCGAACGTGGTCGGGTCAGTCATGTCCAACACGATCGTGGCCTTCGCCTTCGCCCGCCTGCGTTTTCGCGGCAGCCGGGTCCTATTCCTGATCGTGCTGAGCACAATGATGCTCCCGCAACAGGTGACCATGATCCCGCTGTTCATCCTGTTCTCCAGGCTTAAGTGGATCAACAGTTACAAGCCCCTGATCATCCCGCAGTTTTTCGCCAACGCCTACTTTATCTTCTTGATGCGCCAGTTCTACACCACCGTTCCGCGCGACCTGGACGACGCGGCCAGGATTGACGGATGTGGGGTCTTGGGGCTGTTCTTCCGTATCATGCTGCCCCTGGCCAAGCCGGCCGTGGGCATCATGGCGATTTTCGAGTTCACCGGCTCGTGGAACTGGTTCCTGGGGCCGCTGATCTATCTCAGCAAGATGGAGACGTTCCCCCTCGCGCTGGCGCTCTCGTACCTGCGGGCCACCTACCGCGTCCTGTGGTCGGAACTCATGGTCGTCTCTTTCATCGCCATGCTGCCGCCCCTGGTTCTGTTCTTCATTGCCCAGAAGGCCTACATCCAGGGCATCGTGATCACGGGTGTGAAGGGGTAGGGGGCATGGCTGGTGGAACATCCCTCTCCCAGCCTTGGGAGAGGGGCCGGGGGTGAGGGCCTTGGGCAGAGCATCCACGAGACGTGAACGGTTGCTGGCGGCGCTGCGGTTCGAAAAGACCGACCGCGTGCCCCTGCTGGGGGGCTGGGTGCTCGGCGATCTCCAGCATCAGGCGTTGGCCGGATGTACTGCGGAAGAGTACTGGCAAGACCCGCTGCAATGGGCCATCGAGGCCCATCGCGCGTTAGACGTGGATGGGATGATCATGGTCGTCGTACCGGAGCAGCCGGGCGACTATCGGGGTGGCCTGACGAAGGAAAAGTTCGAGGCATACAAAGACCGCTACAAAACCCCGGAGGATGTGCTGGCCTTTGCCAGGTCGCGGCCATCGCCCGCGGAGGCGCTGAGGAGGTTCGACGCCGAGGCCTGGCGCGAGGAGTTCAAGGCTGGGATCCTGGCGATGCAGGCGAAGATGGGCGACGTGGTCTACCTGCCTACGCTGTGGGAGGTGGTTCATCCCAGGTTCGAATGGTACTGGGAATTTGGCTACGAGAACTATCTCATGTTCATGCAGCTCTATCCAGAAGCGGCAGGGAGGTTCTTCGAGAGCGAGGTCGGGGTCTGCCGGCGCAAGGCGGAGATCGTCGTAGAGGTGTACGAGGAACTGGACATGGTCCCGCTCACGCTGATCGGGACCGACATCTGTGGGGGTGGCGGTCCGGTGATCTCCCCCAGGTTCTTGCGCGAGTTCTACTTCCCGCACGTGCGCCGCTCCATCGAGCCTCTGCGCGAGGCTAGATTCCGCACGATGTGGCACAGTGACGGCGATTTCCGGCCGATCGTAGACGATCTCCTGGCCTGTGGCATCGCAGGCTTCCAGGGCTTTCAGGAGGAATATGGGGTAGACGTCGCCGACCTGGCCAGGCGGCGTACGCTGGATGGCGAGAGGCTGACCCTGTGGGCCGGTCCCTCGGTGACCACCACGCTGCCTTTTGGCACGGTGGAGGACGTGCAGAGGGACGTGGAGCGCATCATAGATACGCTGGCGGCCGAATGCGCGCTGTTCATCCTGCCCGCGAACAACATCTTGCCGGATTGCCCGGTGGACAACGTCGTGGCCATGTACCGCCACGCGGCCGAGTATAGGAGACCTTCCCGAAAGCCTGGAGTGAGCCATCGAACGTGATGCGCGAAGCTTTCGGGAAGGGTTCCACATCATCACAGTAAGGAGAGATGGAATATGGGCTACAAATTTGTCGTCATCGGTGCGGGCAGTTATTCGTTTGGCACCATGACTATCCGAGACTTGATGGAGGCTTCTGAACTGAAGGGGAGCGAGATGGTCCTGGTGGACATTGACGAGGAACGGCTGGGCCGCATGACGCGGCTGGCCCGGCGCCTGAACGAGACCTGGCAGGCCGAGATGAAGATCACGTCCACTACCGAGCGCCGCGAGGCGCTGCCCGGGGCCGACGTCGTCGTCGGTGCGGTCGAGCGCAACCGCTACCCGTTGTGGCAGATGGACATCGAGATTCCGCGCAAAGTTGGCTGCGGTAACCTTTATGGAGAGAACGGCGGCCCAGGCGGCTTCTTCCACACGTTACGCCAGGTTCCGATCACGCTCGACATCGCGCGCGACATAGAGCGGCTGTGCCCCGACGCCTGGTTCATCAACATGAGCAACCCCGAAAGCCGCCTGACGCTGGCCATCGAGCGTTACACCACCGTGAAGACGGTCGGCGTCTGCCTGGGGGCCTACATCACGCGCCGCTACCTGGCGGTCAACGTGTTGGGGTTGCCCGAGGAACAAGTGGACGTCAAGGCGGCCGGCATCAACCACTGTCACTGGGTGATGGACGTGCGCCGGATGGGCACGGGCGAAGACCTGTACCCGGCGGTGAAGGAAAAGATCCAGGCGCTGGACCCGAAGCGGGAGCCGCTGTCCAGGGAATGCTTGCGTCGCTTTGGCTACTATCCAGGGCCGGCCGACAGCCACGTAGGGGAGTATCTAGGCTGGGCGTTCAAGTTCTTCCCCCCGAACTACACCCGGTGGATCTTTGAGGGAGACAAGCAGGTAGACGAGATGACGGCCCGCCTGGAAAAGTTCGCCGGCGGCGAGGGACCGTTGAACGCGGAGGAATTGGAGCAGTTCATGGTCGAGCGCGGGTATCGCTGGCAGACGTTGGACATCATCCTGTCCCTGCTGGACAACGGCAACCGCTACGTCCTGTCGGTGAACGTGCCCAACGACGGCTATATCACCAACCTGAATCCAGGGGCCATCGTCGAGATCCCGGCCATCGTGGGCGCCGATCGCGTCTACGGGCTGGGGATGGGGGAACTGCCCATCGCCATCGCCTCGCTGATGAACCGCCAGTTGGACGTCATGGAGTTGAACGTCGAGGCGGCGGTCACCGGCGACCGGCAGACGGCGTTGGAGGGGCTGATGATTGACCCGCTGGTGCCGGACCCCGAGACAGCCGAGAAGGTTCTGGACGAGATGCTCATGGCCCAGGCGGACTATCTGCCGCAGTTCCGGTAAACGAATCACCTTCCCGAAGGCTTCAGAAACGGGTCTACTGACCCGCGTCTACTGACCCGCGTCTACTGACCCGCGACACCCAGCAACCAGTTCGAGCCTTCGGGAAGGTCTGCCCCCAGGATAAGGCCAACTATGGATGAAAGTGGACGAGGCGTGGCTCCGCTGCGCTTTACCCGCCAGGAGTTGATGTCGCTGGATCAGGCGGGCCGCGTGCACGAGCAGGCGAAGCGGATTCTTCAGCAAGTGGGCCTGGAGGTCCACCACGCCGGAGTGCTGCAGCAGTTGCAGGCGGAAGGGTTCCGCGTCAGCGGCGAGCGCGTGTTCTTCGAACCGGCGGTGGTGGACGGGTTCGTGGAGCAGATGCGGGGCTGGATTTCGTCTCAGCCAGCCCCTGCCCACGTGCCAGACGATGGCCGGCTGACCTTGAGCGTGAGTACGTATTCGTTGTACGTCCACGACGTCGAGACGGATCGCGTCGTCCCGTATACGACGGACAGCCTGATCGAGATGACCAAATTGGTGGACTCGCTGGCGGACGAGGGGGTGCACGGAGCGCCGCCGGGCATTCCCAGGGACGAGCATCCCGACCTGCAGCCGGTCGCCCAGTACCGCATCGCGGCGCTGTACGCCCGCCAGGGGGCGACCCCCGTGGACCCGACCTCGGCCCGCACGGTGAACTATCTGTTGGACATGGCCGAGGTGATGGGCCGCCCGATTCAAGGCCTGCCGGTCTATCTGCCCTCCCCGTTGCGCCTGGGAGGGGAGTCGTTGGACGTGGTGCTGGCCTGCCTGGACCGTCTCTCGCGCGTGTGGGTCAGCAGCATGCCCTCCGCGGGCGCTACGGCACCGCTCCAGCCCTTCGGCGCACTGGCCCTGGCCGCGGCAGAGTTGATCGGGGGGGCGGTGGCGGTGCACCTGGTGACCGGCAAGCCGGTGTTCTTTAGCGTCGGTATCTTTCCGTTCGACCTGCGGGCGGGCGCGATGGTGTTCGGGTCGCCCGAGAACATGCTGTTCCAGATGCTGTGTAACGACTATAATCGTTTCTACGGCTGGCCTTGGGAGCCGTCCTTCGGCAACATCCACGTGATGTCTAAAATGCCGGACGTCCAGTCGGGGGCCGACAAGGCGGCCATCATGGCGCTGGGCGCCTTCCTGGGCGCGCGCAGTTTCGGTAGCGCGGGCACGCTCAGCCTGGACGACATCTTTAGCCCGGTGCAGTTGTTGGCTGACTGCGAGGTTCGGGATTGGGTGCAGCGGGCGGTCCAAGGGGTGTGGCTGGACGAGGAGGCGGTGGACGATTGGGCGGCCGAGGTTCAGAGCGGCATACGGCAGGGATTCATGATGCTGGATAGCACCCTGGACCACTATAAGCGGCACGTGTGGTACCCCCGGCACTGGGAGCGCCGGGGGGGTGGCCCCTGGCTTTCTGAGGGGCAGCCACGGCTGGCTGACCGGCTGCGGGAAGAAGTGCGCCGGCGCATCGCCGCCCACGAGTTCGAGTTGGACGCGGACAGGCGGCGGGAGATCGAGCGGATCTACCAGGCCGCGCGAGAGACAATAGATTCAGGTCACGTTTGAAACGTGATGGGTCTGGTTGCGGGTTCGTCACGCTGCAAGCGTGACCTACGGGACTACGGGACTACGCGACTGGTGTGGATGTAGGTCACGTTTGAAACGTGACGGGCCTGGTTGCGGGTTCGTCACGCTGCAAGCGTGAC
>Ga0307376_10003782_pt1 | contig 14060 bp, 10 predicted proteins | sample TR2MG_FD_202536 | JGI IMG/M metagenome (GOLD analysis project Ga0307376, IMG submission 202536) | Soil microbial communities from Risofladan, Vaasa, Finland - TR-2 | ecosystem: Environmental > Terrestrial > Soil > Coastal area > Acid sulfate soil | place: Finland: Risofladan, Vaasa | collected...
ACAAAATCGGCCTCCACGGCAAGAGCTTCATACCAATGCTCATCGGCTTCGGCTGTTCCGTCCCCGCCATTATGGCCGCCCGCATCCTCGAGAACCGTCGCAACCAGCTTACTACCATAATGGTGATACCCTTAATGAGCTGCGGCGCAAGGCTGACTATTTACGCACTGATAATACCGGCTTTCTTTGCCGAAAAATGGCGCGGCCCTATGCTCTGGCTCATCTACCTGATTGGAATCATTTTAGCAATTATCTGTGCCAGGCTCTTGCGCCTGACTTTGTTCAGGGGCGAAACCACTCCATTCGTTATGGAATTGCCCCCTTATCGCATGCCCACTCTGAAATCTGTTTGTATCCACATGTGGCAGAGGGGCTGGATGTACCTGCGGAAGGCCGGCACCGTAATCCTCGGCATATCAATCATACTCTGGGCGGCGATGAGCTATCCCAAACCCGCCGGCCACTCACTCGAAGGTCTAAGCCCCGACGAAATCCACCGAATCAGATTGGAGCACTCTTTGGTCGGCAGCGCAGGGCGCGCAATAGAGCCGGTCCTGAGACCCCTCGGCTTTGACTGGAAAATCGGAACCGCCCTCATCGGCGCCGCCGCCGCAAAAGAAGTATTCGTCTCGCAGCTGGCGATAGCCTATGCCGTAGGCGGCGACGATGAAGGTCCGCACACCTTGCGCGAAAAATTGCAGGCCGATTACACACCTTTGACCGGCTTCTGTATCATGCTCTTTTGCCTGATTTACGCCCCCTGCGTCGCTACGGTCGCCATTACCAGACACGAGACTAATTCCTGGTCCTGGGCCCTCTTCCAGTTCTTCGCCCTGACTGCTTTGGCTTACGTCCTGACCTTCATCGTCTATCAAATCGGCAGCTTTGCAGTCGCCTGAAAATATGTATTTTTCTGTCAAATCTTGACAGTATTAACTCGTGCTCCGGGCTGAAGAGCCGCCAGAGCGACCTTTCAGCATAATTCTCTCCGCAGGAACCCTCCACAGTCCTATCGCGTTTATTACTGAAAAGCGATTGACTGCCTGTTGCCGCTCTGTTAGGATTGTTGAGTCCGAGTGCACGGAAATGAAAGGACCTCTTGGCACAGGGGACAATAGATTCTTATACGGAGTTGTGGAGTAAAAACTGACAATATGGGACACCCACAAGAAAGCGGTTTGGAGAGCCAATCGCACCAAAAACATATAGCGGAAAAAGAAATAATTTATGAGGACGAAATAAACTTAATAGACTACCTGCGAGTTCTTTGGAGACGCAAGTACTTCATTTCACTCGGGTCTGTCTTGCCGGCATTGCTGGCCGGCCTAATCCTTTTCTTTTTGCCCGGCACGTTCAGAGTAACTTATGTCTATGATGTCACAGACCGGGACAGCGGCGATGTGGCAAACTGGAATCTGGACAAGCGAAACTATGATGTGCTGCTCAACAGATTCTACAGCGCAGAAAATATAAACAGGATTGCTGATAAGCTGCGTCAAAGCGCTCTCGACAGGTATGCTGAGCAGCTAAACAAGGCTGCTACTGGGGAAGACTTGAAAAGGTTTGTGGAATTTGAGGTTTGGCCGGAATATACGGACCTTTCCAGGGCAGATGCAGCCGACGCGGCACAATTGGAGGAAATCAGGCAATTAAAGGCTCATTTGCTCAGGATGACAATTACCGCCTGTTCCGAGAGCGATTGCGCGAAAACAGCCTTGGTGGTAAGGGACAATTTTGAGAATCTGATTCCTGTGTATTCGGTGGCGGACACGGCGGTTAACACCATAATAGACTACAAGACCAGGATGGCCCGCATTGAAGAAAACCGATTCAGCATGGAACTCGGCTTGAAGACAAACAGGTCGATTTTGGCAAAGTTGAAGAGTCTAAAAACAGGCGCTGTGGATACCAACGACGGTAACGTCGTGCTGCAGTTTAACGGCGGTGGCAGAGATGAATATTCGCCTCTGATGTCCCGGATACAAATGGCAGAGTCAAAGGTTGCAGAGCTTGAAGAAAATATCAGGGCGGATGAGGCCAAGTACGACTATTACAAGGATTTGTTAAGCTTAAACGAAAGGGTCCTGGGCGAGTTGAAGAACAAAGAGTCCTCCTGCTATACAATGCAGCAATTCCGGTCGTTTCTGGCTGATTTAGCCGACAGTTACAACGAAAAGGACTTGAAGGACTACTTGAGCTCGTACATCAAAAAGGTGGAAAACAGAATATCCGTCAGCACTCCGGTAACAGACAAGGCCAATATATATCCGGTTCCTAAGAACACTGTCAGAAAGAGTGCCATTGTATTTGCAGTGTGCTTGATGATATCCGTACTTGTCGCCTTCTTAATAGAAGGGCTCCAAAAAAGCGAGGCTGGAGTTTCGTAGGAGTTTCAACGGGTGAATGGCTATCGTTCTTGTTAACGGCTCAACAGGAACGAGGCGTAGCAGGCGGTTTTGTGGTCGCAGGTATTTCTCCGGAAAAACTCGCGCCTGCAACCCACGGGGACGGAGTGTGAAAAGGCTCTTTGTACATGCAGGCTCAGCGAAAACGAACTGGCGATACGTTGAGTGCGGCAGGTTGCTTCAGGCCGGCTCCGGCATGGTTCCCTGAGTACTCTGTGCCTTTGGTGTCCTGCAATGATGTGTCATCCGGGAGAACGAAGCCCGGTCGGCATCACGAGCATGATTGAGAAACTGAAAGCTATATCCGATGATAAGAAGAGGCTTGTCAGCAACTTCTTCTCCCTGTCGGTGTTACAGGGAGCGAACTACTTGCTGCCCTTGATAACGCTTCCTTATCTTGTGCGAGTATTGGGAGTGGAGAAGTTCGGCCTGATTGCATTCGCCCAGGCCTTTATCCAATACTTTGTTATCCTTACAGATTACGGCTTCAACTTGTCTGCTACCAGAGAAATATCCATCCACAGAGAGAACCGGGCAAAAGTACTGGAGATTTTCAACTCTGTGATGATCATAAAAGGTGTGTTGACCGTCGGAAGCTTTGGACTGTTATGCGGGATGGTTTTTGGCTTCGGTAAATTCAAGGTGGACTGGGAAGTTTACTTACTGACATTTGGCACGCTGATTGGGCAGGCCCTGTTCCCAGTATGGTTTTTCCAAGGGATGGAACGGATGAAGCACATAGCTGTTTTGAACATCACCTCCAAACTTGTTTTCACCGCGACGATATTCCTGGTGATAAGAAAAGCCTCTCACTATACGTATGTACCGATACTAAACTCAGGCGGGTATATCCTCGCCGGGATTCTCGGCCAATGGCTCGCGTACAGAAGTTTTGGCATTCGCCCGTGCCGGCCCTCGATTGGCCGCTTGTGGTCCTGCTTTAAGGACAGCACGCAGTTTTTTCTGTCGCGCGTTTCTGTGTCCATATACACGTCAAGCAACACCTTCTTTCTTGGGCTGTTTACAAATACGGGGACGGTGGGCTATTACTGCGCCGCGGAGAAGCTGTATCTGGGATCGCAAGGTGTATATCGTCCCCTGGCAAATGCCATTTATCCCTATATGGCTAAGGATAAGGACAAGAGGTTTTACAAGAATGTGTTCTCCTTAAGCATTGTCTTGAATTCCGTCTTTTGCGTCTTGCTGTTTGTATTCAGCAGACAATTGACCGCATTACTATTCGGCAGCGATTTCGAAAAAAGTATTCTTGTACTCAGGATATTTTCGGCTTCTCTCCTGGTAGTGGTTCCATCGATTTTGTTAGGTTATCCTTTTCTGGCAGCCTTGGGTTTTGCCCGATATGCTAACGGCAGCGTGATAGCTGGTTCCTTGTTTCACCTGGCAGGCTTAGTGGTAATATCGCAACTGTATATGGATGCGCCGGTGGTAGCAACCTTGGTCGTCCTGACAGAGGGGATTGTCCTGGCGCTGCGTGTGTATGGCGTAAAGAAACACAAGCTATGGGCAGGAGTTCGATAAATATGAAAGCCGTAATTCTCGCTGCGGGAATAGGCAGTCGACTGAGACCTTTAACTTCGGCAAAGCCCAAATGTATGGTGAAGGTTGCAGGCAAACCCATATTGCAGTACCAGATCGATGCTTTTGCTCGGGCAGGGATTAAAGACATCTTTATCATCGTTGGGTACGAGGGCAGACGTGTCAAAGATTACTGCCGACATATCAAGAATGTGAACATAAAGCTTATAGACAACCTCAGCTACGAGGATACCAACAACATGTATTCTCTATATTTGGCTCGTGGTGATGTCGCAGGAGACAACTTTGTTGTTGTCAATGGTGATGTGGTCTTTGAGCCTGAACTCATGGAGAAGCTGGTTCGACATGCGGACAAGGACGTAGTTGTGTGTGAAGCAGGTACCTATAACATGGAATCTATGAAAGTAACTGTAAATAGCGAAGGTTATATCAGCAGTATAGGCAAAACTATCTCGAAGAAAATGGCCTATGCAACGTCGATCGATATATATCGTTTTTGTGAAGCATCGTCGCGCATTTTCTTTAATGAGATTCACCGTATTATTAAGCAGGAAAGGAAGCTCAAAGATTGGACGGAGGTAGCGCTTGACAGACTATTCCAGAAACAAAGTCTCCGAATGAAGCCGTATGATATCGGGCGTTGCAAATGGATAGAAGTAGATAACTATGATGACTTGTTGTTTGGAGATAGGAGATTATCAAGTTTTGACAGGGCGTTGAGAGGCAAAAAGCTGGTCTTTTTAGACTTAGATGGAACAGTGTATGTTGACGACAGGCTGATAAATGGAGTGATATCGTTTCTGAAATACTTGATGGAAAATAACATAGACTTTTATTTTCTTTCCAATAATTCATCTCGCTCGAAATCCGACTATGTGGCAAAACTGCAAGCTATGGGCATTCAAGTAAAAGCTGAGAATATAATCTTGTCTACTGATGGAACAATACACTGGCTCAAAAAAGAAAACGTTACTGACCTTTACGTTGTTGGCACTGATTCAATGAAAGAAATGTTCGTAGAAGCAGGGTTTCGAGTGGATTCAGACAAACCTAAATATGTTGTTTTGGGCTACGACACAGAACTCACATATGAAAAATTAAGAAAATCTGCGTTTTTTCTGCAAAACGGTTCGGAGTTTTTAGCCACGCACTGTGACATGGTATGTCCGACACCTGAGGGGCCGGTGCCGGACATAGGGTCTATGTTGATGATGTTTGAAGCCGCGCTTGGAATTAAACCGCTTAAGGTATTCGGGAAACCCAACAGAGATATGGTCGCATATATAATAGAAAAGCACAATGTTAGTGCCAAAGAAATAGTTGTCATTGGAGATCGCATCTATACGGATATGGAACTGGCAAATCGACTGAGATGTGATTTCATCTGCGTATTAAGCGGCGATACCAAGCGGGAAGAAATCGAAGAACTCACTAAACCACCAGCTTTAGTCGTGCCAAATATTGGGTACATCCTCGATGGGAACTGAGAAACAATGCAGACGATTAAAAGTGTTGCCTCAAAGATCTCCGCAAACAAGTACTCATTTGAAGAAGTTCAACAAATGAAGCGTTCGGCTCAGGATTGGTTGCGACAGAATGGACTGGTTGGAAAAGATAGTTAAAGCACCGCTATATCTGCTGGGCAATGTAGTCTATTTGATTTCTCACATGGTCCCCAAGGACAGGAATCTTTGGGTCTTCGGGGCCTGGTTTGGTGAAAAGTACGCCGACAACAGCAAGTACCTGTTCGAGTACGTCAACGAAAAACACCCGGAAATACGCGCTGTCTGGCTAACAAGGAACAAGAATACACTGGAACAGGTTAGGCGGCAAGGTTATGAAGCACATTTGGCCTATAGTCTCAAGGGACATTTACTATCAATGAAAGCCGGAGTTGCCGTGGTATCGACATCGGAACTAAGGGACATCAATGGGTTCGCGTTGTCTTCGAACACACAACTGGTGCAATTATGGCACGGAACAGCGTTAAAGAAAATTATGTTTGACGACGAAATCGGTTTTGGGAAGCCGAGCCTCCTCAGGAAATTGATTCTTATAATATTCCCTGTTTTCAAAAAGCACTTTGATTTCACAGACACTCTACTAATAGCGACGTCTGATGCGGTAAAAGAGAAAATATCCTGCTCGTTCAGGGTAGAAGGCAAAAACGTCAAGATTACAGGGTATCCGAGAACCGACAGCTTCTTTAAACCGAAGCAAAACATCCTTCTCTCCGAGCTATTGACTTCCTTGCGAAGCAGGCAATTCAAGATTGGAATATACATGCCCACGCACAGGAGAGAAGGCAAATCCGATATCACTTCCTTGTTACCCAAAGATTTAGAGCGCTTCGATACTTTATTGGGACACCATAATGTGTTCCTGCTAATAAAACTGCATTTTTACGATTTGAAGGCACTTAGGGGTCTGGATTGTAACTTCAAGAATATACTATTTCTTAGGGATACAGACATCGAGCAAGATATTTATGCTATTTTACCGTACAGTGATTTTCTGATAACGGATTACTCAAGTGTTTATCTTGATTATCTGCTTATGGATAAACCTATCATTTTCGCGCCATTTGATATGGAGGACTATATAAAAAACGACAGGAAGTTTTACTATAACTATGAAGATGTAACACCTGGGCCAAAGGCAAAGAATTGGGATGATGTCTTGCGATGCATAAAAGAGGCTGTGAAAGATCCTGGAAAATACGGCCAGGAACGGCAAAGAATACGAGATGTTTTTCATAAATATGTCGACGGGAATAGCAGCGAGCGAGTGTTTGACGCAATTAGCAGAAAAATCGTTTGATAGATTACACGATGAATACGCCACCGCACATCAAAATACCGAACATATCCTCAATCAATAATGTTTTGATAGTATCTCTGCTTGTATCTTTCTTTGTCATTCTTAATAGAAGTCCGCTAAGCTTTGTTTTCGGAGAACATTCCGTATATATGGGGTATTTCTTTATATGTATTGGTTTCTATATTTTAATTACCGCAATATTGGTAAGAAGCAATATTCCGAAATTTAACCGTATTGACAGAGCCGTCCTGTGTTATTTGCTGTTTCTGTCTCTACGAGCGCTGTGCATGCCGGACATCCGTCGGTCAATAGTAGGACTTGCATTATACACGGGTGCGGTTCCTGTTTATTGCATAGTTAGGGCTGTCAGAATCAAGAGTGGCTCCTTAATATCGGTTGTGTTCTTTGCCTTTATTTATTTGGTATCTTCCACCCTCATAGAAACTGCATTTGGGATCCAGCTCGGAACCACCCGTGTTCACGTTTCAAGATTGTCCTTTTTCCCGCACAGATTGGCTTCCACACTTGGGTCATCTAACCATCTGAGTATATTCTTGCCTGCCCTTTGCATACTTCTAACCGCGCATTTACTCAACCAGAAGAATAGGAGGAGCCGCGCCTATGCTTTGGGGGTGAATTTCGTGAGTCTGTTCTTGGTTATAGGCACATCGAGCCGCGGCGGGATCATAGCGTATGTTGTTTCCCTGACTCTATTGTGGTTTTTCCAAAAAGTTTATGTTGAAAACAAAAGGGTCTCCAATATTATTGCGGTGAGTATTTGCATCTTTGTGCTTCTGCTCCTGTGGTTTTTTTGCCCGCAAAAGAGCCAGCTATATTCGTTCTTGTCATCCATTTTTGACCCTAATGAGGTAGGTAACAGTATCCGCCTGATCAAATATAGGGCTATAATCAATTCTGTGCTCAGCGATCTGCAAACCCTGTTATTTGGCGTAGGCCTTGGTTACATGGGGAATGTGGTACACTTGGCGGGGTTACCCACTTACTTTGAACTGAAGGGCATAGGCGAATACTATGGAAGCGAGAGTTGGTTATTGAAAATGCTGTTTGAGACAGGTTTGTGCGGTTTTGTGCTTTTCTACCGGCTACTGCTGAGAAGTGTTTACTATAGTCACGTTTTCACTTTGCGTTCTGCCGATAGAGTCGAGAGGGGCATTTATTTGGGAATACTGTTTTGCCTGATTTTGTTTCTTCTGCGCTCCTTCATCCTGCAGGTCTTTGACATACCGATAGTGTTGCTATTCACTTGGGGTGGTATGGGGTACCTTTCAAGGGCCTTATCAAGAGAGCATTTGGGCGGCAAAACGCTGGTCAGGAGCTCGAGTTATGTCTGAATATGACATTGTCGTATCCATTGTCACCTACAAGAATGATGATGACACCTTCAAGAAGTGCATTGATACCGTTCTGGGCACGAATCTAAGAACAAAGCTTTATGTGGTTGACAATTGGCCGACTGATAAGACCAGGAAAATATGTTCCGAGGCCAAGGTCGAATACATACCGAATAAGGCTAATGCTGGTTACGGCGCTGCCCACAATTTGGCAATCGCGCGGACTTTAGAACACAGAATTAAATACCATTTGGTTTTAAACCCGGATGTCTGCTTTGAAAAGGGAACCCTCGAGAGGCTTTATTATTTCATGGAAAAGAACTCGGATATCGGAATGGTTATGCCCAAGATTCTATACCCGGACGGCTCACTCCAATATCTATGCAAGCTTTTACCGACACCCTTTGACCTGATCGCCAGGAGATTTCTCCCTTATTTGAAGTACCTGGACAGGAGAAAACATGTTTACGAATTGAGATTCACCGGTTACAATAAGACTATGGATGTACCTTACCTTTCAGGGTGTTTTATGTTTATCAGAACCGACGTCCTGAGAGAAGTCGGACTATTTGATGAGCGATTTTTTATGTATATGGAGGACTTAGACCTCAGCAGAAGAATCCATGAACATTATAGAACGGTATACTATCCCCACGTGTCTGTTTTCCATCAGTATGAAAAGGGTTCTTACAAAAATAGTAAACTGCTGAAGTATCATTTGCAGTCTGCTGTCAGATATTTTAACAAATGGGGCTATTTCTTTGACAAAGACCGGCGAGATATAAACCAAAAAACCTTGAAAAAGCTCACTGCCGGCGGAGAGACAACCTCTGGCAGGGAGACCCCGGCATGATTTATCCCTCGTTTTTCCATGCTACTGACCCGCACAAGACACACCTTGCAATGTCAATGCGAACGATTTTGTTTCTGATAAATGTACTGTTGGTCAATGCAGGTTTTCTGTCTTCCTTCCTGGTCAGATACGGGCTGGCAATTCCCAAACGCAGTTTTCCTCCTTACGAAAACAGCTTTGTCTTCCTTACCCTAATCTACCTGTCAGCTTTGGTTTTTTTCAGAGTCTACAAGAGCAGGTTCAAGTCGTCCTGGGACCTGTTCAAGCGAGTTTTTTGCGGCCTGTCCCTCGGGACTCTATTGAGTATAGCCCTTGTTTATGTCTTCAGGAGCAAGTGGGGTGCTTTCCCGACCAGTGTTTTTATCATTTCGTTTTTTATAAATCTTATTCTTATTTTCAAACTGAACCAGCTCATACTGAAGTCCAAAGACAGGATTAAAAAGAGGGTAGCCATCATTGGTGAAGGTGACGTAGATGACGTTGTAACGAGAAAAGCCGAGGTGGAAAGAAGAAGAGTCGATGAGATTGAGGAACTGATTGAATATCCTGACATCGATGAGATTGTTATTTGCGAAAAAATCCAGGATTCAAACGCCCTGAATTTGTTGACATATCTTGTGCAAAAAATGCGGATAGAGGTTGTTTTTAGCCCCGCGGTTTATATGAAGCTTCTGTCGGAAAGGATTAACAGCGGGAATTCGATCCATTTTCTGAGCACTTTTGTCGGCACAAAACCGGACGTTGAAGAGTTCCTGATAAGGAGCTTAGACGTATTCGGCAGCGCACTCGTTTTGCTGATTTGCGTACCGCTTCTGACGTTGATTTCCCTGCTCATCAAGTTTTCCTCGCGCGGGCCCGTGCTTTACAAACAACGGCGCGCGGGCAAAGATGGCAGGATATTTACCTTGTACAAGTTCAGAACCATGATAAAGGATGCTGAAAAGCTTTCGGCTCTGGCACCTGCTCTTAAAGATGATCCTCGGGTCACGCGACTGGGGAGGTGGTTGAGGAGAACACGATTGGATGAGCTGCCGCAATTGCTCAACGTGTTAAGAGGTGAAATGAGTCTGGTGGGGCCCCGCCCGGAGAATCTTTACCGCGTGGAAATTCATAAAAGTCTACAGGGGCTTCGACTGGCCGTCAGGCCCGGTATCACCGGTCTGGCCCAGATTCGAAGTTTCTATGATCTGAAGCCCAGGCAGAAGATAAGGTACGATTATTTGTACATACAGCAGCGGTCTCTGCTGCTAAATCTGTACATCTTGGTAAAGACTGTTCCGGTCATTTTCTCAAAAAAAGGATGGTAGCACCGCCCGACTCCAATCAACCGAATTCGCCTTAGAGCATACCGTAAATCACAAGCTTCTCGCCTCTATTTTTTCGCCCGTCGACCCATACCGAATATCTTTTCCGTGCAGTTTTGCCAAAATCCGGCATCTCATCTTCGTTCTCGGCTATGCTCACGGCGTATTTGGCCGTCTCAGGAATCTTTTGAGCGTATATCAATCCTTTTCGCTCTGCGTAAAGGCTTATACGCAAGTCAGGCACTGCAATCATGGCATCTTCACGGGCATTTTCATTCAACCATTTGGCCGCCTTTTTGTAGCCGTCTTTGTCGATGCCTATCGGCCTCAACAACTTGGGCATACAAATAGACAGGCCGATCATAAGCAGGACATAAAACAAATTGCCTTGTCTCTTTCTTGAAATCTTATGGCTTATTATTTCCAATCCTGCCGGTATGTAAAAGATAGTAAACGCAATTAAAGGCAGAACATATCTTTTGCTCATAGCTTTGTCAAAGTGTGTGGAGCGCAAAAGAAGTAAAACTATATTTGCGGCGATAAACACCGACATCAGAAATTTCCCTTTATTTGTATGCGGCGCCCGAAACCAATGAAAGATACCAATAAGCCATGGTAGAGCAAAAATCCACATCAGGCTTTCGCCAATATCTTTGTGAATATTGTACAAAGCATCGACGCAAGAGCGGACAGGACCCGCAGCGTACTTTTGGGGCAGCTGGTCACGACCGCACGGATTTCCTTGTTTGCTTTCGTTAGACCGGTCGCCGAAAGAAAAAGAGTTTATCAGCGTACGGACCTTCGGGGGCAATAGAGCTCCTTTTGCCTTTGCGTACGGTACAACCGGGATGAGAAATCCTAAAAGGAGCAGGACGACCGCCTGAACTGTACGGCCTCTGCCCATTGGTTTTGCCGGCCGCAAAAGGCAGTATACCAGCCAGACTATGCCGTAGCCCGCCAACTGGACACATTCCGGCCTAATAATATATCCAAAGCCGGAGGATAATCCTGCGAGTCCAAAAGTCCACGACTTACCTTTTTCTACTGCGTACAGAATTGCCCAAAAGCCGGCTGCAAGAAAGAAAATGTGCGGCCAATCTCTCAATACGTCACTGCCAATTCTGGCAGGATACGGCAGAACCACGAGAATCAGAACCGCCCAAAAGCTCCTTCCGGCGCCGACCAGGAGCTTGCCAATAAAGTACAAAGGTACTAATGACAGCAGTCTGCACAGCAGGCTGACACTCTGGGCAGGATATATCCAGCCGTATACCGATGAGCAGTCGGTAAACAAAGATGCAAATCTATGAGCAATAAAAATGAGAAATGGGTAGCCAAACGGCGGGTCTGCTTGTATGACGCCCATTGTATCGCTTGAGAACCTTCTTGCCTGCTCAATATAAAGGACCCCGTCTTTGGCTATCAGAACAGTTGTGGCTATTAGATATACGCCGATGCCGATGGCAGCCGCTGACAAGATTGCAATATTAACAAGGTCGTCTTTCTCGACCAAAACATCCGTGTTTTTATCAACAGCCGTCGGCATTGTCTATTGTCTCAAAACTGCACTTGGACTTTGTCGCCCTGAATTCTTGTAACAGTAATCATTCTAAGCAAGACACAAAACGTTGTAAAGGAACTGCCTAAAAGAGATGGAATCCAACAATTGTCACGAAGACACGCTCGGCTGATTCGTACCTGGTTATAACTTGTTTCGCCGTTCAGTAAATCAGAGATGGGCTTCACCCAACACCCATCTCCAGCAAATTTGCCAGACGGTAACCAGCCCTTTTTGCTATATTACGAAACCTGAACTATCCAAACTTGCTGTACTCGCAATTCTTGCTGCAGGCGTTGTAGTCAGACTCAAAGCGTAGAGTCTGACCGCATTCAGCGCATTTCTTGATTAACTCGTGGTTCTGACAAGCCTTTGTGGCTGTAAGGGAAATTCAACCGCTTCCGGATTCACAATCAGAATGTTTTGTTGCGAAAGAACGGCGACCTCCCTTGACGGGAAAAATGAAAAACCCCAAACGTAACTGCTTTCCGGCAAAAAACTTGCAGAAGCGAGGCCGATGGGGCTCGAACCCACAACCTTCGGATCGACAGTCCGATGCTCTAACCAATTGAGCTACGGCCCCGAACTTTGCACTAAACACTGTAATATACCGGCGCCACACATGTTGTGTCAACGGCTTTTGTCTGAAATCGGCCAATTTTCTTGACCTGCTATTTCCTTTGCCCTTTAATATCCGTTGTTTGTGCCAAGAGAATTGAACTCTTGAAAGGTAGAACAATGAAAGTTAGCAAAAGAGCCCAGGCCGTGCCGCCGTCGGCAACTATAGCTGTTACCGCCAGGGCAAAGGAGCTGAAAGCTCAGGGTGTGGATGTAGTCGATTTTGGCGCAGGAGAGCCGGACTTCGACACGCCCGAATACATCAAAGACGCCGCCATAAAGGCCCTCAAGGCCGGAAAAACCAAGTACACCGCCGCACAGGGCATAGTCGAGTTGCGCACCGCCATCGCCGCCAAACTCCGGAAAGAAAACTCGCTCGCCTACACGCCCGACCAGGTCATTGTCAACCTTGGCGGAAAACACTCCGTTTATGAAGCCATGCAGGCCGTCCTCGACCCCGGCGACGAAGTCGTCCTCCCCACACCCTACTGGGTAACATATCCCGAAACGATAAAGCTCGCCGAGGCCACAGCCAAAATCGTGCACACAGATAAGGCAAACAGTTACAAAATCACACCCCAACAGTTGAAAGAGGCTATCACAGACAAGACCGCCATGCTCGTGCTTAATTCCCCCAACAACCCCGGCGGTTTCACATATACGCCCGAGGAGCTCAAAGCCATTGCCCGCGCCCTTGAAGGCACAAAAGTGATTGTGCTTTCGGACGAAATGTACGAAAAACTAATCTATGGCGACACCAGGTTCGTCAGCTTTGCCTCACTAAGTAAAGACGCCTACGACAGGACCCTTACCCTTAACGGCCTCAGCAAGGCCTTCTCGATGACCGGCTGGCGCCTCGGCTATACCGCAGGGCCGCTCGAAGTTATTAAGGCTATGGGCCGCCTTCAGTCTCATATGACTCAGAACCCCGTGACCTTTGCGCAATATGCCGCCATTGCCGCTCTCAACGACCCCGCTGCCGCGCAGACCATAGAGAAAATGAGGACCGAATTCGAGCAGCGAGGCCAATATATGGCTCGCCGATTGGATGGCATGAAAGGCGTCCAATGTCCCGAACCTACCGGCGCTTTTTACTGTTTCCCTGATGTTTCCGCCCATTATGGCCGAAATATTAATGGGGCAACCGTCAACGGCAGTATGGACTTCGCGAAGGCCCTTTTGGAGCAGGCCAATGTCGCCCTCGTTCCGGGTTCGCCCTTCGGCTGCGATGAAAATGTACGTTTGAGTTTTGCCTGCTCACTCGAACAGATTACCGAAGGATTGGATAGACTGGAAAAATGGCTCAACCAATAAAAACCGCTGGAAGTCCCAGGGCGAATAATAATATCGGACAACAAACCGAGATTTCTGACAGGCTCCGAATCCAAAAACGCACCCCTCTGTCCGGCTGGCCGATGATTTTGGGCTGGCTGGCGATGATTATTTTCGCCCTCCACGCCTCCACACACATGGTCGGCGCGGGCGACACCTGGGTCGCTATGGCCTGCGGCCGACATTTCCTCAATCACGGCGTCGACACCATAGAGCCTTTCAGCGCTAACTCACACAAGGCCGGACCCACAGAACAAGATA
>Ga0307376_10003784_pt1 | contig 14058 bp, 10 predicted proteins | sample TR2MG_FD_202536 | JGI IMG/M metagenome (GOLD analysis project Ga0307376, IMG submission 202536) | Soil microbial communities from Risofladan, Vaasa, Finland - TR-2 | ecosystem: Environmental > Terrestrial > Soil > Coastal area > Acid sulfate soil | place: Finland: Risofladan, Vaasa | collected...
TGGGTATGAACCCTACCTGATGGTCAACTATACCCAATGCAGCGACCTAACGCCTCCGACCGCAACAGTGAATCCATTGCCTGCCTGGTCCAAGACCAGCTTTAATGTCTCGTGGACGGGAAGTGATAGTGGAGCAGGCATCGCCTATTATAATATTCAATATAATCGTAATGGCGGTAGTTGGACTAACTGGTTGTCGCAAACTACTGCCACATCGGCAACCTTTAACGGGGCGGCAGACGGTCAACAATACCAATTCCGGGCACAAGCGGCCGACAATTGTGGCAATGTAGGCGCCTGGACCGGCGCCCAGGCTTTTACGAATATTGATTCAGTGGCCCCTTCGGCTTCCGTGGCAGCACTGCCTCCGTACACTTTCGCCTCTTCATTCATCGTTAACTGGAGTGGAACAGACAATCCTGGCGGCTCAGGCATCAAAACCTATGATATTCAGGTGAGGGTCAACGGCGGTAGCTGGCAAAATTGGCTGACCGGTACTTCGTCAACCTCAGGCCAGATCACCGGTGCAGCTCAGGGCAATGTCTATGAATTCCAGGCTCGAGCCACGGATAACGCGGGAAATGTCGGCTCCTATCCAAATCACCCGCAAGCGAGTACGACTGTCGTCCTATACTCTGTAGCCGTTGTCCGACCTTTCTCACCATATATTACAAATCAGACGAGTTTTAATGTTTCCTGGATAGGCTATCATGCGCCCGGTGTGACTATCGTAACCTATGACGTTCGTTATCGATTCAATAACGGTCCATGGACAAACTGGGTTTCAACTGGAAATACAAGTGCTCTATTCACTGCTGTGGATCCCAATGTTGATGGCATCTATGAATTCGAGGCCAGGGCCATCGACAGTCTCAACCAAACAGAGCCCTGGACTGGGGTGCCTGAGGCGGCTATGATTGTGGATCGTCACGCGCCATATATCGAGAAGGCATTGTATTTTCCGATGATTATATTGTCCCAGTAGTCTGTCAACTCAATTTTTTTGGACGGAATGTGACAACCGTTACAGGACGGCATTTCTTCTGATGAATACTTCTCCAGCCTGTATCGGGACGTTAGAGAAAAAAGAAAACAGTCCTCTGAGACCATCTTGGAGGGCTGTTTTTTTATACTGGGAGCTTAAGGTCTTGATTCTGGTCAGAAGTTGACCGGATCTATCAAGTTACTTTAAGTGGGCCACACAACATCTGGAGTTGTTGGCCTCTAATTGGTTCCATGCCATGTCCGCTATATGTGGTTTCAGGATTTTGTTCCTGTAATCGGGCCAGGCTGCCTGGCAAAAGAGACCAATCCTCGGCAAAAAAACGCTGCCGCCGTGGTTGACCAGAGTTTGTGACTAAATCACCGGCGAAAGCAAAACGGTTTTCAAAAAGCAGGCAAGTCGATCCCATTGTGTGCCCAGGGGTAAACAAAACCGTTGCCGGGAGACCTGGTTCAGTGAGAACCTGGCCATCTTCAAGCATTATGTCGGCCCGAACCGGCTCCGGCCGTAGCAGTGGATTCGCCAGCGGTAATAAGGCCTGAATCACTCTGCCAAAGTTGCGCGCTGTGCCCAGCCGGGTCTCACCCTGGGCCATCGCTTCTGCATCCTGACAGTGTATAGCTATCGGCGCTCCAGTAATCCGCCTCATGGCTGCCGCACAGCCATAATGATCCAGGTGGGCATGGGTGATATATATCAGTTTAAGATCAACCCGGCCAAGGATCTTGATTTTTGCCAGAATTCGTTTTTCCTCTCCTCGCAAACCTGCGTCCACCAATACCAGACCGGCTTCACTCTCAATCAGATACGCCATTGACAGCTTCAAAGGAATAGCATGCACTTTTAAATTCATAAGATCGTGTTTATCATCCTCCATTGAGACGCCGACTATAGCTTAATTCTCTTCTCCATTGGGGACAAAATAAGGACCTGGCTATCCCGGGTGAAGAATTTTCGAACCACATAACTCTATTGGACCTCAGATATCGTTGGCTCAGACATCCGAAATAGAGTCCCCTAATCATAATGCTTCAATTCCGACCAAAGGAGCCTATTCGCCATGATTTGATACTCAATGCCAACTGGTCTTTCTGATTGTACAATTTGGACAGATTTATCCGATTGTTTTTGTTCAATATTAACAATAGACAAATGTGAGCCCTCTGGGTAGAGTGTAAGTTGTTATTTATTGGGTAAAAAACACAACAAATGCCTGCAATTTCGCTCTTGATTCTTATTAGCCTTCTTAGCATTCTGGTGCTACTCCTTGGGATTAGCTACCAGAGAGAGTACGTGGACGGCTAGTCAAGGAAGTAAGATACCAAGAGCTAGCGGAGAGGCAAGCAAGTACCGGGGCTGTCCACAAAAAGGACAGCCCCGTTTTTTTTATAATCCTAAGGAAGGTAATGAATGCGTTCTGACCGGCTGAAAACAGGCTATGATCGAGCACCGGCGAGAGCCATGCTTAAGGCAGCAGGCTTTACTGATGAAGACCTGCAACGCCCATTGATTGGCGTGGCCAATACTTGGATCGAGATTGGGCCATGCAACTTCCACTTACGCCGCCTGGCCGCAAAAGTTAAGGAGGGGATACGGGCTGCCGGGGGAACGCCCATGGAATTTAACACCGTCTCGATTTCGGATGGGATCACGATGGGCACAGAAGGCATGAAAACCTCGTTAATCAGCCGCGAGGTTATTGCCGATTCCATTGAATTAGTTGCTCGAGGTAATCAGTTCGACGCCTTGATTTGTCTATCAGGATGTGACAAAACAATCCCTGGCACAGTAATGGCTCTGGCCCGGTTGGATATTCCGGGGTTGATGCTGTATGGGGGCTCTATCGCTCCGGGTCGTTTCGAGGGGCGCGACGTGACCATACAGGATGTGTATGAAGCAGTCGGCGCCTATGCGGCCGGAAAAATGACGGCCGAGCAGCTAAAAACCTTGGAGGATAATGCCTGCCCCGGGGCCGGCGCTTGCGGTGGGCAGTTTACAGCCAACACCATGGCGACAGCATGCGAATTCTTAGGCATTGCGCCAATGGGTAGTGGAAGTGTGCCTGCAATGAGTCCGGATAAGGATGGTGTTGCCATATTAGCTGGGCGCCAGGTCATGGACATGCTGGAGCGGGACCAGTCAGCCCGCCAGGTAATAACCCGCGAAGCGATAGAAAATGCTATCGTGTCGGTTGCGGCCACTGGCGGATCAACAAATTCTGTTTTACATTTATTAGCCTTCGCCAAAGAGACTGGGGTCTCCCTCCACATTGATGATTTTGATCGGATCAGTAACAGTACGCCGCTTATCGCCGATTTGAAACCGGGCGGCCGTTTCATGGCCACTGATCTCTACCGGGCTGGAGGAATCGAATTGGTTGCCCTTCGGCTCCTGGAAGCTGGCAAGCTCCACGCCAACGCGCTGACTGTAACCGGCAAAACGATTGGAGAAGAGGCCCAAAAAGCGAAAGAAACACCAGGGCAAGAGGTAGTCTACCGGGCAGATAAGCCTATCAAACCGAACGGCGGCCTGGTCATTCTCAAAGGCAACCTGGCCCCTGAAGGTTGCGTTGTGAAGATTGCCGGACATGATATGCGCCATCACCGTGGACCTGCCCGGGTATTTGATTCTGAGGAAGCTGCCTTTGCGGCCGTTCAGGAAAAACGGATTCAAGCTGGCGATGTCGTGGTGATTCGTTACGAAGGACCCAAAGGTGGACCTGGGATGCGCGAGATGTTAGGTGTGACCGCGGCCATCGTCGGCGCCGGCCTGGACGATTCGGTCGCCTTGCTAACCGATGGCCGTTTTTCTGGCGCTACTCATGGGCTCATGGCCGGACATGTGGCCCCAGAAGCGTTTGTTGGCGGACCCATCGCCGCGCTAATGGATGGCGATATTATTCAGTTTGACGTGACGTCTCGCCGGCTTGATGTAGACCTTTCCGAGGAACAGATCAAAGAACGCCTGGAACAATGGCAGCCGCCGGCGCCCCGCTATGAGTGGGGTGTTATGGCCAAGTATGCTCGATTGGTATCTTCTGCGGCTGAAGGTGCTGTCACCGGCTAAGGTTGATCTACTACATGAAAGTGGACTGGAGCAACTGCTCCCAATATCTCTGATGTGGGCTTATGAAGGAGAAGAAATAATGTTAAAGACAGGTGCTGAGATTTTTTGGGAGTCAATGGTCCAAGAAGGCGTGGAAGTAGCCTTTGGTTACCCGGGTGGAGCAATTATGCCCGTCTATGACGCCATGCTTGATTACCCGGTCCATCACGTCCTGGTCCGCCACGAACAAGGTGCTGCTCATATGGCCGACGGTTATGCCCGGGCGACCGGTAAGGTTGGGGTAGCCATTGCCACCTCTGGCCCCGGTGCGACAAACCTGGTCACCGGAATCGGAACGGCTATGATGGACTCCTCGCCTATCGTATGTGTTACAGGTCAGGTACCGGCCCATCTCATCGGCGGCGACGCATTCCAGGAGGTAGATGTCACAGGCATCACACTGCCAATCACCAAGCATAATTTCCTGGTGACCAGCGCCGATCAGATCGCTGAAGTGGTTCGCCAGGCGTTTTATATCGCACGGAGCGGCCGTCCTGGTCCAGTATTAATTGATTTTTGCAAGAATGCTCAAATTGAACAGGCCGAACACCCCAGTTCCGTGGAATTCACATTACCGGGCTACCATCCACCCAGGCATGCCCTCAAAGAGGATCTGGAAAGGGCCGCCCAGTTGATCGCCGAGGCCAGGCGGCCGGTTATTCTAGCCGGACACGGTGTATCCAAGTCCGGAGCAATGGCTGAATTATTGTCCTTCGCTGCCAAAACTCAAACGCCTGTAGCCATGACTTTGCTTGGCCTGGGCAGCATGCCCGCTACTCACCCCTTAAGCCTGGGCATGATGGGCATGCACGGCGAAGCCTATGCCAACAACGCCATTCAGCAAGCAGACCTCCTGCTTGCTTTCGGTATGCGTTTCGATGACCGCGTTACCGGTAACCTGCGTAACTATGCCCCACGGGCACGAAAGATTCACATTGAGATCGATCCATCGGAAGTACATAAGAATGTTCGGGTTGACGTGCCCCTTATTGGCGATTTAAAGACAGTATTAGGCGACCTGGTGCCTATGGTCCAACCGGGAGACCATGAGGAATGGCTCGATCAAATTGCTGAGTGGAGAGCGGATACAGAAGAGCGAGACATCATGGCCTGGCCTGAGGATGGCCTGTTGTATTCCTCCCATGTCATACGTGACCTGTGGAAACTGACTGAGGGGCAAGCCATCGTAACAACCGATGTCGGCCAGCACCAGATGTGGGCTGCCCAATATTACCATCTGGAACAACCATACCGGTTCATCACTTCTGGTGGTGCCGGAACCATGGGCTTTGGTTTTCCGGCCGCAATCGGAGCCTGGTTTGGTCACAAAGACCACGAAATCTGGGCCATCGTCGGCGATGGTGGTTTCCAGATGACGGCCGCGGAATTAACGACAGCGGCGATTGAAGGAGCTAACGTTAAGATTATGCTCCTTAACAATAGCTACCTGGGCATGGTCCGCCAGTGGCAGGAATTTTTCTTCGATAAGCGATACTCGGCCGTAAAAATGCACAATCCCGATTTCGTAAAGTTGGCTGATGCCCATGGTGTGCCGGGTCGTCGAATTACAAAACGGGATGAAATAGCCGATGCAGTGAGTTTCGCAAAATCCGTACAAGGGCCGGTACTTCTAGAATTTGTAGTCGAGATGGAGGAAGCTGTATTCCCCATGGTGCCAGCCGGTGCTGATTTGGACGATATGATACGCCGGCCTGTTCAACGAAAGGTCAGTTCAAGCGACCAATAATGCTACATGTTCGAGCGGAAACACTGTTATTAAGAATGGAGCGGATACAGTTTTCGAAAGATGGTGCGTATTAATCATGTGCCGATACCTGAGGAGTAGAACCCGATGCGACAAACAATAATAGCAATTGTAGAAAACAAACCAGGTGTATTAAATCGAATAGCCTCGCTATTCCGGCGTCGTAATTTTAATATTGACTCGCTCAATGTGGGACGTACAGACAATCCCGAATTTTCGCGGATGACCCTCGTTGTTGACAGCGGTGATGCCGAGGCAAGACTTGTGGAGGCCAATCTTTACAAACTGGTGAATGTGATTGATGTACAGGATGTTACCGACCAGCCAACTGTGTTGCGTGAACTGGCTATGATCAAAGTGGCCACGACGGCCGATCAGCGTTCGGAAATCATCAGTCTGGCAAACGTGTTTAAAGCCAAGATAGTGGATGTTGGCGCAGAGTCTTTGATCATGCAGATCACCGCCACTGATGATCGAGTAGACAGCCTGGTTGAGTTACTTCGACCATGGGGCATCGTAGAGCTCGTCCGCACCGGGCACGTTGCCATGATGCGCGGCATGGCTGAAGGTATCCGGCATACTCCGGGAGCCGGACCGCTTAACCAGAATGGGAACGGTCATTCTGTCAAAGCGCTCGCATAATCGACTCCTCCAGGGGGTATGCGGGCTAGATTAAGTATAAATAGGTTAGATTAAGGAGAAATCATGGCAAATATTTATTATGACTCGGATGCAGATCCTTCGCGAATTTTATCCAGGAAAGTAGCGATCATTGGTTACGGATCTCAAGGCCATGCCCATGCGCTTAACTTACATGACAACGGCGTGCAGGTTACGGTCGGACTACGCGAAGGTAGCAAATCATGGGCCAAGGTTGAGGCGGCCGGGCTTCGAGTCGATTCGGTCGCAGGGGCAGCCGATTGGGCTGATACGGTTATGATCCTAGCGCCTGACACTGAACAGCCGGGTATTTACAGCAGGGAGGTCGCGCCCTATCTGAACCCTGGAAAGACGTTGATGTTTGCCCACGGCTTTAACATCCGATTTGGCACCGTCGTTCCGCCAGCGGATATTGATGTGAGCATGGTGGCCCCAAAAGCGCCAGGCCACCGGCTGCGGGAACTTTTTGTCGAGGGATTCGGCACACCCTGTCTGTTAGCCGTCCACCAGGATGCTAGCGGCCAGGCGAAAGCAAATGCCATAGCCTACGGATACGCCCTTGGCGGCACCCGGGCTGGTTTGCTGGAAACGACTTTTGCCGAAGAAACAGAAACGGATCTTTTTGGTGAACAGGCTGTCCTCTGCGGTGGTGTATCCGAACTGGTCAAAGCAGGTTTTGAAACCCTGGTCGAAGCGGGTTACCAGCCAGAGGTGGCCTACTTCGAATGTCTACATGAGCTGAAATTGATTGTGGACTTGTTCTATCGGGGTGGCATCAACTATATGCGCTATTCTGTTTCAGATACGGCTGAACATGGCGATTATGTCTCTGGTAATCGAATAATAAATGAGGAAACCAAGTATGAGATGAGCCAAATCCTGAAGGAGATTCAGGACGGCACATATGCCCAGGGATGGATCGATGAAAATGAAGCCGGCCGGCCCTGGTTCAACGAAAAAAGACGGATGGAACAAGACCATCTGATCGAAAAAGTTGGCGCCGATTTGCGTTCACTCATGCCCTTTATTGATCCGGTAACGGTGAAACCCGGCGAGTAGTGGTGAAAACGGAAGAATATCATGAAAGATTCAAATTATGTTCGCTTCTTCGATACGACGCTGCGGGATGGAGAGCAATCTCCTGGGGCAACGCTTACTTCGGCTGAGAAACTCGAAATAGCCAGGGCTCTGGCTCGACTAGGTGTGGATGTTATGGAAGCAGGATTCCCGGCCGCCTCGCCAGATGACTTAGAGGGTGTGCGCCGAATAGCTCTTGAGGTCGGCAACACACCTGGTCCTTCTGGTGAGCCTCCCATTATTTGCGGTCTTGCCCGGGCAACAAAAAGCGACATAGACAAAGCTTGGGAAGCCGTCCAATATGCCGCCCGACCCAGGGTGCACACATTTTTAGCCACCTCGCCAATTCACATGAAGCACAAGCTTAACATGGATCCGGAGGAGGTCGTCGATCGGGTTCGAGAGATGGTGAGTTACGCCAGAAGTTATTGCGAAGATGTCGAATTTTCACCTGAAGATGCCGGCCGTAGCGATCCTGAATTCCTCTATCTTGTCCTTGGCGAAGCCATCAAAGCCGGCGCAACGACCCTTAATATTCCGGACACAGTTGGTTATACCACCTCTGAAGAGTTCGGCGCTCTGATTGCCGGCATTATGGCCAATACACCGGGTATTGAAGATGTAATTGTCTCAGTTCATTGTCACGACGATTTGGGTTTGGCCACCGCGAACACAATGGCCGGACTATTAGCGGGTGCGCGCCAGGCGGAAGTTACGATTAACGGTATTGGTGAGCGTGCGGGCAACACCTCTCTGGAGGAAGTCGCCATGGGCCTGCATACCCGCCGGGCAGCCTATGGGTTAGAGACTGGCATCGATACGACCCAGATCACCCGAATTAGCCATATGGTCTCAAATTACACCGGCATTCCAGTGCAGCCTAATAAGGCGATTGTTGGGGCTAATGCTTTCGCTCATGAAGCCGGCATTCATCAGGACGGCATGCTTAAGCATCAGGATACCTATGAGATCATGCGACCCGAAACAGTCGGCTTGTTGCGTTCCTCGCTGGTGTTGGGCAAACATTCCGGCCGCCATGCCTTTCGAGTTCGCCTGGAAGATATGGGTTACATCCTGAGTGATAAGGAACTTGAGGAAGCATTCTTCCGCTTTAAGGAGCTTGCCGATAAAAAGAAAATCGTCACGGATGCTGACCTCGTGGCTTTAATTACCGATCAACTTTACCAACCGCGTGAAATATTTGTGCTTCATGGGCTGCAAGTCGCTTGTGGCACCATGGGCATGCCCACTGCCACTGTCCGGTTGACGGGACCCGATGGAGAGGAGCATGTGTTGGCAGCTGTAGGAACTGGGCCGGTAGATGCCGTTTACAAGGCAATTGACCTCGTTGTGGAAGCACCCAATCGCCTACTGGAGTTTTCCGTCCGCGCCGTAACCGAAGGTATCGATGCCATCGGCGAGGTAACGGTCCGGCTCGAAGCGCAAAATGGTACTATCCACCAGCGTACTTCTCCCCAAAGTGGTCAACAACTACCGCGCACTTTTGGCGGCCATGGAGCGGATACCGACATCATTGTGGCCAGCGCGAAAGCATACCTGTCGGCGCTCAATAAACTTCTTGTCGCCAGTGGGCGATACGGCCTACCTGACATTGCTGCCGAGATATCTGTCTAAGTCTGACGACTACTTTTTTCTGATTCTAATCCGGAACAAATTTCGACCACGTCTAAACCAGGAAAATTAATGACTAAACCAAAAACATTATTCGATAGACTTTGGGATGCTCATGTCGTTGTAAGCGGCGATGGCTCACCGACGGTCCTCTATGTCGACCTACATCTGGTTCACGAAGTGACATCACCCCAGGCGTTTTCCGGGCTCCGGGCCAGGGGGCTACGGGTGCGTCGACCCGATCGCACTTTTGCGACAATGGATCATTCGACCCCAACCACTTCTTTGACCCTGCCAATGACGGATGATTTAGCCCGAAAGCAATTAGTTCAGCTGCAAACTAATTGCCAGGAATTTGGTATTCGCCTCTTTGATTTTGAAAGTCCAAACCGGGGTATCGTTCATATTATTGGTCCCGAGCTTGGCCTGACTCAGCCCGGAAAAACTATCGTCTGTGGCGATAGTCATACCTCGACCCATGGCGCCTTTGGCGCCCTGGCCTTTGGCATTGGAACAACCGAAGTAGAACACGTCTTAGCGACCCAGTGCTTACTCCAGGAGAGACCAAAAACATTTGAGGTCAACTTCTCCGGAACACCGGGTCCCGGGGTAACCGCCAAAGATATGATCCTGGCTCTAATAGCCAAGATCGGCGTTAGCGGCGGCACAGGACACATATTCGAATATACCGGTCAGGCCGTCAAGGCCCTGCCCATGGAAGCACGAATGACCCTGTGCAATATGTCCATTGAGGGAGGCGCCAGGGCCGGCATGGTCGCCCCTGACGACATAACCTTCGAATACGTAGCCGGCCGGGAGTATGCGCCGAAAGAACAAGCCTGGGACAAAGCTCTCAACTATTGGCGCTCTTTGCCAACTGACGACGAGGCCATCTATCATCGGTCGGTATCTATCGAAGCCGGCAACCTTGAGCCGATGATCACTTATGGAACCAATCCAGGTATGGGCATTCCGATCAGCCAGGAGATACCTGATCCCGCAAAAGAATCAGATCCTCGCCGGCGAGACGCCATTCAAAAAGCCCTAAAATATATGGACTTGCAGCCCGGCCGGCCCTTAACCGGGCACAAAATAGATGTCGTTTTCATTGGCAGTTGTACCAATTCACGCATCAGTGACCTTCGGCAAGCAGCAGAGATGATGCGAGGACAAAGGGTAGCCGAGGGCGTCCGCATGCTGGTTGTTCCTGGTTCTGAAGAGATCCGGCGCCAGGCAGAATCCGAAGGGTTGGATCGAATCTTTCTCCAGGCCGGCGCCGAATGGCGTTATGCCGGCTGTTCCATGTGCATTGCTATGAACGGTGATCAGCTAGAACCCGGACAATATGCCATCAGCACCAGTAATCGAAATTTTGAGGGTCGACAAGGCAAAGGCGGACGCACATTTCTCGCCAGCCCATTGACGGCCGTTGCCTCGGCAATACATGGACAGATTACCGATCCCCGACTCCTCCTCAGCTAACATACAGGTCTCAGAAACGGAACCCAAATAATATGCTTACCGCAATCTCAAGAATTATCATTAAGGCAAGACTAAGATGAAACCCTTCGCCAACCTCAGTTCCCACATGGTACCCCTGCCCTTCAACGATGTAGATACTGACCAGATCATCCCGGCCAGATATCTCAAGGTCACGAACAAGGAAGGTCTGGCTGAAGGGTGTTTCGCGGGTTGGCGATACGCGTCAAATGGCGATCTCCAACCGGAATTCGCCTTAAATCGGCCCGCGTGCTTTGGCGCACAAGTATTGTTGGCCGGAGATAATTTTGGCACCGGGTCCTCGAGAGAGCACGCTGCGTGGGCTTTGTTGAGTTGGGGATTCAAAGCAGTCCTAAGCACATCCTTCGCTGACATTTTCCAAAACAATGCCTATAAAAACGGCTTACTGCCAGTAACTGTTGACCAGCAGACACACCAACAGTTATTCAGTCTGGTCGAGGAAGAACCTGAGACCAGAATCACCATTGACCTGGAGAATCAACATCTGATCTTACCAGACGGCCGGCAAATCGACTTTAACATCGATCCTTTTAACAAGACCTGCTTGTTAGAAGGCATGGATCAACTTGGTTTCTTGCTTAAGCACGAACCAGATATCAGCGCTTACGAGCAGAGGATGGAAGGTGCAGCATGAAGCAGACTGTGTTCATTTACGATACAACACTCCGGGACGGCACGCAGCGTGAGGGGATTTCTCTTTCCTTGAATGATAAGTTACGCATCGCCAGCCGGCTGGATGCCTTTGGCGTCCACTACATTGAGGGCGGCTGGCCTGGCTCTAATCCAAAAGATGTTGATTTTTTTGAAGCCGCCAGCAAAATGCATTTTGAAAACGCCAAGATTACGGCCTTCGGCTCTACCAGGCGAAAAAATACCGCGCCGGCCGATGACGCCAATATTCATGCCCTATTGGTGGCTAAAACGCCCGTCGTAACTCTGGTTGGCAAAAGTTGGGATCTCCATGTCTATGATGTGTTAGAAACCGACCTGGCGGAAAATTTGGCAATGATAGGCGATAGCGTTAGCTATCTTAAAGCCCAGGGCAAGGAAGTTATTTATGACGCAGAACACTTCTTCGATGGCTACAAAGCCAACGCTGAATATGCCTTAAGCACCCTTCTCGTGGCGGCTGAAAATGGGGCCGATGCGGTCGTGCTTTGTGATACAAATGGTGGTTCCATGCCCTGGGAGATCACCGATATCCTACACATTGTTATGAAACGAGTCGATACCGTTATCGGTATTCATACCCATGATGATGCCGGTTGCGGCGTAGCTAACACCCTGGTGGCAGTCATGGCTGGCGCCAGCCATGTTCAGGGTACGATCAACGGCTACGGTGAACGTGTCGGCAATGCCAACCTGTGTACCATCATCGCCGACCTGCAGATCAAGATGGGGAAAGAATGCGTCCCAGCGGCAAATCTTGAACAACTAACTGAACTTTCACGATTTGTCGCCGAAGTTGCCAACCTGTCGCCCGATAGCCACTCCCCCTTTGTGGGCTCAAGCGCGTTTGCCCACAAAGGCGGCATTCACGTTGCCGCGATGCGCAAGAATGAGGCCAGCTACCAACATATTGAGCCGGCCCTTGTCGGCAATCGTCAACGGACGGTCATCTCGGAGCTTTCCGGACGTGGCAATGTGCTGGATAAAGCAAGTGAATTTGGCGTCGATACGGACAGCGTTCAGGCCCAAGAAGTTCTTCAACAGATCAAGACTCTTGAAGCCCAAGGTTTCGCTTTCGAGAGCGCGGAAGCATCCATGAGCTTGATGTTGCACAGACTTCAGGTTGGCTACCAGCCTCCATTTGAATTACTTGATTTCACGGTTTTGGTCCAGCACCGCCAGGACAGAGGGGTTTCTGCTGACGCCACGGTCAAAGTTCGAGTCGGTGATCAGATGCTCTTTACGGCGGCCGAGGGTAATGGTCCGGTTAATGCCTTAGATGCGGCACTACGAAAAGCCTTACTAAATGTCTATCCATCGCTGGAAGACGTGAACCTGGCCGACTATAAGGTCCGCATTCTCGATAGTCAAAATGGCACCGGCGCCACGACTCGAGTATTAATCGACACGGAAAAGGGAGCTCATCGCTGGAGCACAGTCGGCGCCAGCGCTAATATTATTGAGGCTAGTTGGCAGGCGCTATTCGATAGTATTGAGTTCGCCCTTATCAATGGGAAGAATAATAACCTGATGGGGCCAAGCTAATTAGGAATATAGAGCCGGATCTTAAAAAATATGAAAGTAAAGATCGTTGTATTGCCAGGAGATGGGATTGGTCCGGAGGTTACGGCTGTTGCCTTGGAAGTAGTGGCTACGGTAGCCGCTCGCTTTGGTCACGAGTTAACCACTGAAAAACAGTTGCTGGGTGGCTGCGCCATTGATGCCTATGGGACAGCGCTCCCAGAATCAACTCTCGAAGCCTGTTTGTTGGCTGATGCTGTCTTATTGGGTGCGGTTGGTGGACCTAAATGGGATGATCCCACAGCCAAAGTCCGGCCAGAGCAGGGTTTATTAGGTCTCAGAAAGGCGTTAGGCCTCTTTGCCAATTTGCGGCCGGTAAAACCACATCCTGACCTGCTGAGAGCCTCCCCGTTAAAACGGGAACGGCTTGAAGGCGTCGATTTCCTGGTTATTAGAGAGCTAACTGGGGGCATTTACTTCGGTAAACCGCAAGAAAGGCGCATGGTCGATGGCGAGGAGTTCGCCATCGACACGATGATCTACGGCAAGAGCGAGATTAGTAGAATCGCCCATTTGGCATTCGTTACCGCCCGCCAACGTCGCGGAAAAGTAACATCGGTGGACAAAGCGAACGTTCTGGAAAGCTCCCGCCTTTGGCGGCAGACAGTGGCCGAAGTAGCGGATTCGTATCCTGATATTCCGCTGGAAAATCTTCTGGTCGACGCAGCCGCGATGCATTTGCTTACCCGGCCTGGAACTTTTGATGTCATCGTCACCGCCAATCTGTTTGGCGATATTCTTACTGATGAAGCCTCGGTTCTCTCGGGTTCAATGGGCAATCTTCCATCAGCCTCCCTGGGCGAGATTGTTAACGGGCATGGCTATCCAAGGGGCTTATACGAACCTATTCATGGTTCGGCCCCTGATATTGCCGGGCAAGGCATTGCTAACCCCATCGGGACAATCCTTTCGACCGCAATGATGCTGCGCCATTCGTTAGGCCTGATTGAAGAAGCCCAGCTAATTGAGTCGGTTATCGATCAGGTTATTAGTGACGGCTTCCGGACCACGGACCTGGCCAGGGACAAAGAGAAAGCCCTCGGGA
>Ga0307376_10003785_pt1 | contig 14058 bp, 12 predicted proteins | sample TR2MG_FD_202536 | JGI IMG/M metagenome (GOLD analysis project Ga0307376, IMG submission 202536) | Soil microbial communities from Risofladan, Vaasa, Finland - TR-2 | ecosystem: Environmental > Terrestrial > Soil > Coastal area > Acid sulfate soil | place: Finland: Risofladan, Vaasa | collected...
CTGATGCTGTTCATCTTGTCCAGGATCAGGTTGAGATCCTTTCCACCGGTCGGCGGCTATTTAAAATCGCCCGTATGGATCGCCGCCGGGACCGAATGGCCCGAGCCGTGGACGCGTATCTTCACGCCTTTCTCATTAGCCCTCTTGATCAGGGCGATGATCTCAATTTCGTTTTCTGGATGGTAAAAATTGTCCTGGCTAGGGGAAACTGCAAACATGTTTCCTCCCATTACGTAGGCGTCGGCCCCTGCAGATGCAGGCGACGATGGGCCATTAAAAAGTCTTGATGAGGACCTGTGCAAGGTCGAGGAATAAACATCCTAACGCCGAGACCGTTTACTGTCAACTTTAGCTAAAAATTGATCAATATCGGTTCCGATTCTAGAGCCTGGCGGCCGGCAGAATCAATTCCTGATCGTCATTACAACGCCAGGATCCGACAGGGGCACCTGCAGTTGCTGCGGGTGCCCCATGGAAAATAATCTGTTGGTTGTTTCAGGATCGTTTCCCAGCTAAACCTCGGGTAATTGCGCTGAGCAACCAGACCAAGGGCCTCTAACGAAGTTCCCACCTGATTGCGTCAAAGGCGATCAGTCGGGAGACGTATGGCTCGAAGGTGACGTCGGCCAGGGACACGTAATCGCCGCGACTACCCTGGAAATAGTAGGTTCCCAGTGATATCCAACGACCACCGTTGGCAGACTGATCAACTACCTGGGCTGTGTAGCCATCCCTATGAGAGACCCAATAGCGGGCGCTGGCGGTGGTCGAAAACCTGTCTGGAACATAGACAAATACCTCATACTGCCCGGGTTGCAAAGAAGGATACCAGCGCGCCCAGTTGTAGTTCGCGCGAGGCCGGTCATTATTCCAGGTCCAGGTCAAATCGCCATTGTAGCCCTCATTAACCAACCGCCAGGCTGACGGTGAGCCGCCTCGCTCAAAACCCGCGTCATTATCATCTATAATGACGCTAATTGATGATGGCGGCGGTACAGGGGGCGGCGGGCCGGGATTTTCAGGCCCCCAGGTCAATTGAGCAACCGCCATACCCCGGTTCTCATAATATTCCATCTTGATGGAAACATCACCGGCTAGATAGATCGTGGCCGAATAATCGGCCGACGCCTGGTCTTTCCACTGATCAATTAGCAGGTGTCCGTTAACCCACAAACGAACGCCATCGTCAATGCCGGTCTGGAAGCGGTAGACGCCTGGATCGAGAGTGATGGTGCGAGTCCAGCGCACGGAAAATTCATCGGAGCCAATGCCCGGCGCCGGCGAGCCATAGAACCAGTTAAAGTAGACGGCCGGATCATCACGCACTACCGTGGGCAGCCCGGTGAGATAACGATTGGTGAAATATTCACCCCGCCAATGCTGGCTGTCCACCGAAACGGGACCTATGTTCAGGCTGACTTTGGCCAAACCCGAATTTTCATAATAGATCACAACCACCAGGTGGTGACCCGCGGCAAGCGTCTTGTCGACCGCATGCGTCTGGACCGCATGGTCATTCCACTGGTCGATGATCAGTTGATTATCGACATATACCCTTATGCCATCATCACTGGTACTCGTAAAGCGATAGGCGCCGCCGGTGAAATCAATGTAGCGTTCCCAGCGGGCTGAGAAGCCATCTGATGGAATAGCCACATTGGGCGATCCGGTACCCCAATCCCAATCGATCTGATCATGAACAGCCGTTAGAACAGGTTCGCCGGAAAGGTTTTTGTTCTTCCAAAAAGAAACCTCCCAGGCCGAGGCGCTATGTTGGGGAGAAGGTCCCTGGTAGGCAAAGGTTGTCCTAACTGAAACCAGCAAAACAACGAACAGTAATCCATAAAATAATCTGCGAATCATGTTACACCTCTTTGTGCTAATGGAATATCATGAAGCCAGAATAATTGATAGTTGTCACGGGGTTGTGCTTACCTGGTAACAGACTTGTTTCGCCGGGTTACGATTCTGTGACGGCTGCTTGTTACCGGCCTGACACAGATCGTCACAATTCAGCAACATTCTTGATTATTCGTACGGGCGGATGTAATCTGTTCATAAAATACCGAGAATTTCAAGGTAATGTCTACACTGATGTAGATTATTGTCGGTCCATTTTTTAAATATTGCTTAATTCCCGATATATTTTGGGATAAGGACAAAATCATATGGATTCGCTGGCGAAGATCCTCCTGGTAGATGACGAAGCAGCCATTACAGACAACCTGGCTCCCTTTTTAGAAAGGGCCGGCTATCGTGTGGCCGTGGCCGGAGACGGCGAAGAGGCGTTGCAGCAGTTAGTCAGCTTTGCTCCCGATCTTATTATCCTGGACGTGCTCATGCCGCGCATGGACGGCCGCACTGTTCTCCGCCGCTTGCGCCAGGATGACGACTGGACTTCGGTCATCCTCTTGACGCAGGTCGGCGAATCGGTAGAAAGGGCCATGGCTTTGGAAGAGGGTGCTGATGATTACCTGAATAAGCCCTTTGATCCCCAGGAATTGGTCGCTCGTATTCGAGCCGTCTTGCGCCGGGCCAGTCGCGGCCAGCCTCCTCTGGCAGCCTCCGAACGATTGTCCAGCGGAGAGTTGACTTTAGATCGTATTGCCCGGCGTGTCTATTTCCAAAACCAGGAGATCCAGCTAACCCCAAAAGCCGTGGCCCTATTGGAATATTTGATGACCCATCCCGATGAGATGATGAGCCGCGACCGGCTTTTGGACGCCGTTTGGGGTTGGGATTATCCTGTAGGCACGCGTACCGTTGATACCCGCATCGCCGAATTGCGCCGGGCCTTGAATGACGATCCGACTGCCCCCCTTTATATTGAGACAGTGCCCGGCCAGGGATATCGTTTTGTAGGCAGCGTGAGCGCATGATGAAACGTTGGCTGCTGATACTTTTGCCTCTCGGAATGGGCTTGATAATAGCCTGGTTGATCAATCAATTTCAACTCTCTAATCCCTTATTCCGCGTGTTGATTAGCCTATCTTCACTGATACTTTTTTTGGGCCTATTGATTTCTCTGTTCTTGCTAGTGGCCTGGTTATCCCGCCAAACGGCCGAACGACGAAGCCGCCAAAAGATAGACCAATTGCAGGCCGATACGGCTGAAGAGCGGCGCCAATTCCTTCGCCGGCTGGACCATGAACTGAAGAATCCGCTCATGGCCATTAGGGCCGGGTTAGCCAACTTCGCCAACGCGCCCACGGCCGAGACAAGGCACTCTGCCTTGGCCACCGTCGAAGCCCAGACCATCCGCCTGAGCCGACTCACAGCAGACTTGCGTAAAATCGCCGAGCTTGAGGAGCGGCCGTTGGACCTGGGCGCCGTAAACATGGAGTTGCTACTGACAGAGGTGATTGACCTGGCTCAAGACCGGCCCGGCGCCGGCGAACACCAGATCCGGCTGATCGTCCCCCAGGCCCCCTGGCCCTTGCCGGCTATCTCTGGCGACTGGGACTTGATCTTTTTAGCCATGTACAACTTGTTAGACAACGCCGTCAAATTCTGCCAGCCCGGGGCCACCATTGAAGTGCGCGGCCGGGAAGACGGCCGCTTTGTTATGATCGAAGTAGCCGACACTGGCCCAGGTATAGAGACCGGTGAATTGCCGCACGTCTGGGAGGAGCTTTATCGGGGCCAGCACGGCCGCACTGTCCCCGGTAGCGGTTTGGGCCTGGCCATGGTTCGGGCTGTGGTTGAGCGTCATGGCGGGGTCATCTCTGTAGAAAGCAAAGTCGACCAGGGTACCGTCGTCACCGTCCGGCTACCGGTGGAACAGACGGCCGGGTAACAAGGAAACGATAAAGAGGCAAGTTTCAGGAATCCAGCAGAGCGAATAACGATTCTTTGTTACTTGCCCGGCCCGAAATATGCTTTCATAGGTACGAAATAGGCATCTATCCAGCCCTGTTGATATTGCATTCCGTGGTCCGGTAAATTGGAATGGTGAATTGTAAGTAAGGTGCCTTCATCAACCAGCGCCAGTGTGATTTCTAGGAGCGAGTCTTCATCAGATTCTTCAAACTCCGTGGTCCGCCATGCTTGAACGATGCGTTGTGCAGGCACTAATTCCAGGTTTTTTCCTTGAATGTAGCCGTCCCAGGCTTCGAATTCAGCGCCAATCGAGCCGGATACCTCCGCCGCGCCCCCGGTCATATGAGAGTGCCTATCTGAATCTAGCCAGGCGTCATAAATCGCTTCTGGGGTTGCCGGGATAATGTCTTCGACTTCAAACGAGATACGCATAATCCTTCTCCCATCGATCAAACTATTTTTTCAGTTCGTTTATTAAACCGGACCTTTTCGATAGACCTGGATCACCAGGCCAGTTGTCTGCAGCGCGATCTATTGTGGGGCCTGGTTATTAGGTCGGAGCATCAGTCAGGTATTTTTCATTCCAATAGGGGTGATTAATTAATGAGGAACGCATTTTCAATGTAGGCGCCTGTTCGGCGATCGTCTCAAATATCCCTTGGGCCTTGTCTTGAAGGATTTGTGCATCAGCCAGATTTTCACTGGCCACCTCCAATTTGGCCATCGTCGCCAGTATTTGCCACATAGGCCATAAAAAACCCAAATCTTCCGCTTCGGACAGGGCTTTAGACAGGATATCATCCGCTTGCTCAAAATCGCCGCTATCGAGGAAAGCTTGTCCCTGGAGCAGCCAGGCCGCCGGCAGGTAAATTCGGCTATCTACTTCCCGGAGCAAACTGACCAGATTCAATCCGCTGCGGATGGCACCCTTGCTATTTCCCTTGCTTAACAAGTACTGGCATTTGAACTCTTCCAGCGCAGCATCCAGCAAGGGCTCCAGGTATGTTCTGATGGCCAATATTTCATTGTAGACATCTTCTGCTTCCTGATTGTTGCCTGCAAGCAGCTGTATCGTCCCGAGAAGAGCATTCGACGAGGGATGGTAGTAAGTCATAGTTTCCGCAGCCAGCGCTACTGTTTGTCGGGCCAGCGGTAGTGCCCGGTCAAAATCCCCCAGGTTGGCGTAAGCCAGAGCCAGAAAGCTGGCGACGTACAACTGAGAGGGTAGGAAGCCTGCCTTAGCTCCCAGTTGAACACACTGTTCCATCATTTCGATTGCCTTGTCTGGCCGGCCTAGATTCCAATAGAGCATGCCGACAGCCATCCGGCTATAGGATTGGCCCCATAGGTTGTCTATGGAGACGCTGATCTTATAGGACTCATCGGACAAGGCAATCGCTTTTTTCGAGTCGCCATGTTGGCCAAAGACCAGGCTCGCGGTAGCCAGGCTATCGGCCAACATCGGCTGGTTACCGAGTTCGCGCCACAACTGGATAGCTTCTTCGACGACCTCCCTCGCTCTCTCTGGCAGACCGGCCGCAATATAGACATGGGTCATATCATTGGCCGAGTATGCCAATTGCTCAAGGAGGCCATTTTTTCGGGCTAGCTCCATGGATCGCTCACCCGCACCCAAAGCTAAGGAGGGCCGCTCACTCAACCGGTACATATTGAGCAGATTCCAGAGGATCTTTGCCTCGGAAGGTTCATCTTCCAGCCCTTGGGCCAGAGGCAGGGCTTCGTTGGCCAGCGTTTCCGCCTTAATCGCATCAAAATGATCATTGGCTGTAGAGTAAATTGTTCCTCTCGCCACCAGGGCGGCGAGCTTCATAGCCTGGTCCTGATTTTCCTCTGCCAACAGGCCTATCTCCTCGTAAACGGCCAGCGCCTCGGCAAACTGCGAATTAAGTTCCAGAACCCGTCCGTAACGAAAATAGATTCTGGCCACCTGTTCAACGGGTACTTTTGCCCCTTTTTGGATGAGCTCTATGGCCTGTCCGAAATAGGTGGCCGCCTCCCTATTGGCGTAAAGTTGGAAAGCGATTTCCCCTGCCTGCTCGTTATAAAGTACGGCGCGATCATCCAGCGCTTGATAAAAATGGTAAGCCAGGGCGGGCAACAATTCGTCAAGCTGATCGCCGCCGGTCGATAATAACGCCTCACCAACCCGGCAATGGTATTCCCTGCGCAACTTGCGCAATATGGAACGGTATAGCGTATCTTGAGCGAGGCTATTGCGGAAGCGAAAGATTCGCCTGGGGATACTCGCTTCTTCGATGATCAACTCAGATTGCTGCAAAGTGGTCAGTGACTGATCTAAATCGGCGGGATTATCAAGAATCCGCTGCAGGACATCGTAGCCAAAGGAGCGGCCGATGACCGAAGCCATTTGCATAATCTGCCGGTTATCTTCCGAGAGTCGATCGAATTGGGCGGCCAAGAGGGCCTGGAGATTGCCGGGAACATCGAACTCATTCACCTCGGCCGTCGTATACCAATTCCTGTTTTCCTCATCCTGCCGGATAATCCCGTCATTGATTAATGTTCGCACCACCTCTTCAATAAAGAAAGGGTTGCCTTCTGATTTTTCCAAGATCAGCTTCTGGAGTTTTGGCGGCGAGGCCATTCCTAGCAATAGCCCGTCTAATAGGGCCAGGCTATTTTCTTCTGTCAGGGGTTGCAACATCGATTCACTAAATCGATGGGGGTAGCCCTTGGCCGCGGCCGCTTTTAGATCCCAGCCTGGCACATTTCGATCCGGCCTGGAGGCACACAAGAACATGATCGGCACCGAATCAACCAGTTGGAAGAGATGTTCAATGACTTCGGTCGATGCCGGGTCGGCCCAATGAAGATCATCCAGTACCAGGACGGCCGGCTTATCAAGGGCCATCTCGCGAATAGAGGCCAGGGCGGCGGAAAACAACTGCTGTTTGAACAACTCGCCTTGGACCGACAGGTCGAAATCACCTTCCTCCAAAACCCCCAGGAGTTTAGCTACAGCTTCAAATGCTCGCGGTTGCTCTCGGAGATGATCCGGAGACAGTTTCTCTTTCAACAACCTGCGCACATCATCACGGGAGGTTCCATCCCCAATACCGTACATCAGGCGGAATTGATTCTTGAGCACCCGGTAGGGTTCGGCCGCCTGGTAAGAGGCAACCGGCCGTTGGAGCCAAAACTGAATCGCCTCCTGGGTCGCGCGATCTTGTCGCCACAAGGCATGCAATTCGCGGATCAGGCGACTTTTACCTAACCCGGCTTCCCCGCTTAGAAACACGATTTGGCCTCGACCTTGTCGAAGATTGCTGAGCGCGTTTCTTAACATGGCGAATTCATCTTCCCGGCCAATTAGCGCCGTCTCCAATTCGCCTATTCCGCGCAGCCGGCCGGGCGTGGCCTTGGGCCTTAGGGCCCGGTATGCTCTTACCGGCTGCTTTTTACCCTTGACCTCAATGTCGCCAAGCGCCTCAAAATCAAACAGCGGAGCGACCAGTTTATAACTATCTTCCGCGATCTGAACCGTGCCCGGTTCGGCCGTTTGTTCCATGCGCGCGGCCAGGTTGATCGCATCGCCGAGAGCCGTATATTCCAGGCGTAAATCCGAACCTACCGCGCCAACCACAACCCGTCCCGTATTGATACCCACCCGGACATCGATCTCAATTCCATACCGTATTTGAACCTGGCGCCGGTATTCCAGGGTCTCAGATACGATCTCCATTCCGGCCAACACAGCCCGGACGGCATCATCCTCATGGGCAATAGGCGCGCCGAAGAAAGCCAGGATCCCATCACCCATTAACCGGGCGACGATGCCCTCATAGCGGTATACCGGCGAGATCATGTGCTCGAAGGCGCCGTTGATTATCTCGGTCCAGTCCTCTGGATCGAGCGTTTCTGCGGCCGAAGTAGAGCCCTTCATATCGCAAAATAAGATAGTCACAATCCGGCGTTCTCCAACCATACCCCCGGCCGACTCGGCCGCTTCTAATTTAGCCAGCAATTCTTCTGGGATGTATTGGTGCAGGTGAGACTGGGCCGGTTTCGGGCTGGCTGCGACGGCGGCAATCGGAGTGACGGGAAGTGGTGTTTCAACCCAATTCTGTAGTTGTTGGGGAGAAGCCAGATCATGACCACAATGATCGCAGTACTTGGCTACCTCAGGCAATTCCGTGCCGCAGCGAGGACAGGCCGGTCCAAACCAGTGTCGGCACTCCTTGCAAAAATTGGCACTTTCTCGATTGTCGGTCTGGCAATTTGGACAGATCAAGGGTCAGATTCCTCAAGCATAACCATAAACCTGACTGCTTCTTTGTGCAAGAAATTGGTTCCGATCAACGATGGCTCTAATTTAGCCAGAATAATTGAGCCTCGATTTTGCTTTCCAAAGATTTGTTGGTTCCCCATGCGATGGCTTGCCCTATTGCCGTTCTCATTAAATTGATTGATATTGCGGGTAAAAAGGCACCCTCAAGTTGCCAATTTTCTCTACCACTGGTAAACGATATCAACCACATCAGCATCATTCGCCAGAGCCATCATGCCCCATTCCTGTCCATCATAATCAAACCCGGTTACTATATCCGGCGGCAGCTTCAAATATTCGCCCGACCCTTCGACGGCAACCGAACCGTCTACAAGCAGAATTACCCCTGTCCCTGGTTAAAACCACTATTCACTATTGGAAAAGGTTGACGACTCTATCGTAGGGGATATGATCCCCACCATGCAACTAGGAATAATTGGCCTCTCCCAGGCCGGAAAGACAACTGTATTCAACGCCCTGACGGGCAATGACCAACCGACCATTCGCGGCAGCGGCCGCTATGATGTGCATTTGGCCGTTGTTGATGTGCCCGACCCCCGGGTAGATGCCCTATCGGCCATGTTTCAACCGGAAAAAACCACCTATACCCGGGTAACCTATGCCGACATCGCCGGCTTGGAGGACAGCGTCGCTCAGGGCGGCATTTCCGGGCCCTTGTTAAATCAGCTGGCTTATATGGATGGTTTCGTCCATGTCATCCGTTGCTTTGAGAACCCCAGCGTTCCTCACCCCTCGGGCGCTCTAGACCCGTTGCGTGATCTCTCCAACCTCTCCTCGGAGATGATGATCAATGACCTGATCGTTGTCGAGCGACGATTGGAGAAACTCCAAGAAGAGATGAAGAAAGGCAAGGGCCGGGAAAAAGCCCTGATCAGCAGGGACGTCGCGTTGTTTGAGCATTTACAGGCCACGCTGATGGCTGATGTGCCTCTGCGCTCCTTGGAGTTGAGCCCTGAAGAACGAAAGCTAATCTCCGGATTTGCCTTCCTCAGCCGCAAGCCGATGCTCATCCTGTTTAACAACTCCGAAGGGCAAGAAATCCCCTGCGTCGATTACCCCGGCGGCCGCTGCGAAGTGGTTGCCCTGCAAGGCAAGCTGGAAATGGATATCGCCCAACTTTCCGGCGAAGATCGCGCGATGTTTATGGATGAATATAACATCGTTGAGTCCGGGCTAATCAGAGTTATCAACCAATCTTATTGCCTGCTAGAGATCCACTCCTTCTTTACAGTTGGGGAAGATGAAGTCAGGGCCTGGACCATCCCGTTGGGCGCGACAGCCTTTGACGCGGCCGGGGCTATCCATACCGATTTGCAAAAAGGGTTCATTCGGGCGGAAGTTATCGGCTACGAGGAACTTATAGAGTTAGGAGGCCTGGTCGAAGCGCGCAAGAAAGGCAAACTACGCCTCGAAGGCAAAGAGTACATTGTGAAGGACGGCGATATCGTCCACATTCGCCACAATCTCTAATTTTTGAGTTTGCTTCAGCTTGTACGGCCGGCGCCCTGTTCCGACCCCAGCGAACTGGTATGCTGACTGGCCAGCCAACTCCGGAACTCTAAACCGGTTTACCACGTTACCATCCTGTAACAGGATGTGACCGCTCTGATAAACACTGACCTTACGATGGTAACATCTTTTTGTTAACCTTACGTTATCAGTGTCATGGACTATAGAGCACCACATGGTGTTAAGGGAATGAATGATGGTACGAAATAAGGCAACTCGCAAAATAATGTTATGGATATCTCTGTTCTGCTTGTTACCGGCGCTATTGGCCCTTGTGGGCTGCGGCACGCTGCAGGTTGACATTGAGCCAGAGCTAGAAACGGTCAATGGTGAGACAGCTACCAGCGCTCCAACTCCAACGCCCGATGATCCGGTCGTGACAGCTGTCGTTAACCCGACCATCGAATTAGCAGATGGGCAAACAGAAGATTCAGAGGCCCAGATTGTCGAAACGATTGAACCGGTGGAACCAGAGTTTTCGGCCGACGTCACGGCAGAGCCGGGCGCGAAGACAGATGATTCGGTTCCCATTTATCCGTTGAAAGTTGCTTATGTAAAGAATGAAAACGCATGGATTTGGACCGAAGATGGTGGCTCTGCCCCTTTGACCGGTCAGGGGGGCGTCGAGGACGTGCGATTGAGTGATGATGGGCAGTGGGTTGTTTTTTGGCGCGGTTCAAACCTCTGGGTCGTCGACAGTGATGGCACTGATGAGCGCAACCTCACCACCCAACGAGATTTCGCCGGCATTGAGATTAGTGATGAATGGGCCCCCTACGTAAATAGTATCAATCCCTACCAGATAGCCTGGCAGCCGGACACACATCAACTCTATTTCAACACATCCCCCCAGTCTGATGGACCTGGATTACTTCTTAATGACGATCTCTGGGTTGTCGATGTTGCCAGTGGCCAGTTGAGTCCGGTATTACCCCCAGGTGAAGGCGGTAACTTCTACTTCTCGCCAGACGGTCTCCAGTTGGCTGTAGTAACCCCCGGCCGCATCGACCTGATGGATCCGGATGGCGGCAACCGCCGGGAAGGGTTGAGCCATACGCCTGTTGTCACCTATAGCGAATTCCAATATTATGCGACGCTCTCTTGGGCGCCCGATTCATCCTATTTTCTAGCGGCCATACCACCGGCTGACCCCATGGCCGGCGATTACCAACCTACCTCCATCTGGTCAAAAAACATCGATGAACGGCCGGCCCGTCTGCTGGGCAATCTGACAGCCTTACCCGGAACAACCAGCTTCAGTCCCGATCTGAGTCACGTCGCTTACCAATTTGGCGAAGGTATTACCCATGGCCCCGACAGCCCGCCTCCGGGTTTGGCCATTGCCGAAATTGGACCGGATGGCCTGGGCGAATCGCTGGTTTACTCGCAGGAAGCCGACAGCCTGGCTGAGTGGTCGGCTGACAATATCAGCTTCATCTACACGCCGGCCGGATTAGCCACGTCGTTACGCAATATCGGCACCTTAGCCGGCGACCCGCTGGCCCTGGGTGACCTCCAATCCGCGATTGCCACTGCAAACTGGGTAGGCGAAAACCATGTGCTTTTCCAACAGAAGAATGGTATTGCCTGGGATATCCTCCTGGCCCAGCCTGGTGGCCAAACCAGATTGGTGGACTCGGTTGAAGGATCACCGACCGCCACGGATTTCTCAGGAACTCCCCAGGATTTTGCCGGATAATAGCCAGGTTATTAGGGAGAATAATCTCAACAGCCGGATCATTGTTATGCACCAAAACCAAAAAGATGGCCAACCATGAACCCAATATCTGAAGTCGTCTATGCAAATCCCCGCCTTGTGCGCCGTACTGCGAGGATCTTATCCCTCATACTGCTGACCTTCTACCTGTCGCTCATTTTCTTTAATGAAGATGTCCGCGAGAACCTTACGTTGCCCTTCATTCTCTATGGCCTGGTCATAATCTCACTGCTCTTTGCCTGGCGCTGGGAAAGAAGGGGTGGGTTGGTAGCCACAGCAGGCGCGCTTCTCTTTGGCTTATTCTTGCTGGTCAACTCCCTCTTGCGAATTGAGATTGACCTGCTCCCGGCCGTTTTAGGCGCTCTTATCTTGTTTCTCCCCTGTTTTTCCGCCGGCTGGCTTTTTTATACTTTGGGTCAACGTTCCAGGCCAATCAAAACCCCTGGCCTCGAGTAACTACTCCGGTATATAACTGTCCGGTCTCGACCGGGAAAGTCCCATGCTATGAGTATAAATCGCACCCGATCATTAACCCCATATCTCTTTTTGGCCCTGGTGCTGTTCGTTCTTAACGCTTGACAGGATCAGCGAGCTAAGCCAACCTCGGTTGGCCCAATTCCTTCCACTCCTATTCTGACCGGTGATCTGTCGGCAGAGGCGCCCGGCCCCAGCGTCACGCCGCCTGAAGAGTTCCTTCTAGCGCCACCGGACCCCGTAGATATCGAGCGTCGTCCCGGACCCGGTATCACGGCTTCTGCAGCAACGGCTGATGGATCCTTTTGGTATGGACATGATACCTATGACGGGCTGGTTGGATCACCACCCGGGCGCCCAAACCAGGGTCTCTATCGCCTTTTGGATGACCAGGTGAGCCATTACGAGGTTCCGGGAGCAATCCGCGTCCTGGCCGTAGCTCCTGACGATACCTTGTATATTGGCGCCGGATGTGGTGTTGTGCATTTCCAGGCCGGAAGATTGGAGACGCTGTTAAACGTTGACTGTAATGAATCTGGCCGGCGTCCGTCGCTGTTGCCAATGGAGATAGTCTTTGAACATAATGACCTGGTCTGGGTTGGCGGCGCCCTTAATATAGCTAGCTATGACGGCCAGAGCTGGCAGGAATATGGCTTGCCTGCTCTAAGGGTCGCCGTCGACCATGATGATACTATCTGGACCGTAGGTTGGGACGGCCGCAATGGAAGTGATTGCTGTCTCACCCATCTGACTGCCACCGGGCCGATTTCTTACACCTGGCCGGCCGGAGCGCAGGCCCCACCCGAGGTGCTGAACAAACTCTTTGGCCCACTAATCCGTTGAGCACTTTTTCCGGCCGGGGCACTGTGCTTTGCCAACAGGGACCAGCCCTTGATGGATCAGACCACAACCTGCCGGTATACTTGATACCTGATGTCTCGAACTGATATCTTTCTCAACGATAAGCTTATCAAATGAAAGGATAGGCCCCCTATGAACTACGACCTGGTCATTAAGAACGGCACGATTGTAACTGCTACATCCACCTATTCGGCCGATATTGGCCTAAAAGGGGAGCGGATCGCGGCTATTGGCCAACAATTAACCGGCCATCGCCTTCTAGACGCCACCGGTAAAATGGTCACTCCGGGTGCGGTGGATATTCACGTCCATATGCAAATGCCCATCGGCAACTTCACCTCGGCCGACGATTTTTATAGTGGAACAGTGGCCGCCGCCTTTGGCGGGACCACCTCAATCATCGACTTTGTCGAGCGCGAACGACCGCTGACTTTCCTTGAGGCCATTGCCGCCCGGCGCGCTCAGGCCGATCCCCGGGTAGTAATCGACTATGGTTTGCATATGACCCTGGGTCCTCATGAAATGGACTTGCTCGATCAGCTTCCCGATGCTTTCGCGGCCGGCTGTATCAGCTTCAAGCTCTATATGGCTTATGACTTCTGCCTGAGCGATAGCCAGATGCTGCGCGCCTTACAGGCCGTTGCCGCGGTGGACGGCCTGCCCGTCGTTCATGCAGAAAATTGGGATGTCATCTGTGACCTGGTCGCCCAAAACCTGGCCCAGAGCCATACCTCTCCCCATTGGCATCCTCGCAGCCGGCCGGCCATCATGGAAGGGGAAGCGACAGGCCGGGTCATCGATATCGCCAACCTGGCTGGCACGCGCATCCACATTTTTCATGTCTCCAGTCCCTATGCGGTGCTGCGCATCAGCCAGGCTCGGGAAGCAGGACAACCGGTCACCGGAGAGACCTGCCCCCAATATCTGTTGTTGGGCCAGGAACTCTTTGACCGGCCAGGCGTCGAGGGAGCCCTGCCAGTTTGCTCGCCGCCCATCCGCGACAAGGCTGCCCAAGATGTGTTATGGTCTGCATTGGGCACGGGTGAACTCCAGCTAGTCACCACCGACCATTGCCCATTTACTCGCGCCGAGAAAGCTAGCGGCCTTGATGACTATAGCCGCATCCCCGGGGGCGTGCCCTCGGTGGAGATGCGTTTTCCGGCCTTATACACCTATGGCGTGTTCGCCGGCCGGATAACGCTCAATCAATGGATCGACTCTTGTTGCACCACCCCCGCCCGGCTGGCCGGGCTGACCGGCAAGGGCGATATCCAGGTTGGTTATGATGCCGACCTGGTCATCTTCGATCCGCAACGGACGATGAGGCTTTCGACCGAAACACTGCACG
>Ga0307376_10003787_pt1 | contig 14055 bp, 19 predicted proteins | sample TR2MG_FD_202536 | JGI IMG/M metagenome (GOLD analysis project Ga0307376, IMG submission 202536) | Soil microbial communities from Risofladan, Vaasa, Finland - TR-2 | ecosystem: Environmental > Terrestrial > Soil > Coastal area > Acid sulfate soil | place: Finland: Risofladan, Vaasa | collected...
ATTGTATCTGAAATAACCGGAATCCCCATTAGCACGGTGTGCGGAAAAGAAAGAGATACTCTGTCTAATCTGTATGATAATTTATCAGTGTCAATTATTGCTCAAAGCAACGCTATAAAAACCGTATCAAACTCAATTAAAAGAGCCCGATTGGGACTAAAAGATCCAGATAAACCGATTGGAACATTTTTATTTTTAGGTCCGACAGGCACAGGGAAAACCTTACTTTCAAAAAATCTTTCCGAAATTCTTTTTGGAAAAGACAGAATTATTAGACTTGATATGTCTGAGTATATGGACAAAACATCGATAAATAAAATTACCGGAAGTGCCCCAGGATATGTCGGATATGAAGACGGAAGCAAATTAGCTGAAGAAGTTCGAAAACGTCCGTATTCAGTTATCTTATTAGATGAAATAGAAAAGGCTCATAAAGATGTATTGAATGTATTCTTACAGATATTCGATGAAGGTAGAATGACCGATTCAATGGGTCGCCTTGTTGATTTCCGAAACACAATAATAATCATGACTTCTAATTTAGCTACATCCGAGCTTAGTAAAAAGACTCTCGGGTTTGATTCTGATTCTCCAAGCGACGATCCTAAAATTGCCGAAAAATTTCTCATGGATAAAGTTGGTAAATATTTCGCTCCTGAATTTATAAATAGATTAGACGAGACTGTTATTTTTAATAAAATACCCAAAGACGAAATTGGTAAAATATTTGATATTGAATTTAAGAAAGTAAAAGGAAGAATAGAAAAAATAGGATTCAATCAACGTATTACAGATTCTGCAAAAATCTTTTTATGTGACAAAGGGTATAGCGAAAAATATGGAGCTAGACCAATGGTGAGAGCTATTCAGCAGTATCTTGAGACTCCATTTGCATCAGAGATGTTGTCGGGAAACTTAATCGAAGGAAATATCGTATGTATAGATCATGAGAACGGAAACGATTCTCTGACCTTTACGAAGGAGATATTGAAATGAGAATAAGGAAAGTTTTAAAGGCTAAAGAATGTATAAAAATTGAATCTGATGGTGGTGAATTTATTATTGCCAAGAATGCGGTTTCGCTTATTAGCGGGGATGATGACGACGATTTCTTAGAAATAGTCTTCATTCCTGAAGACTGTTTGGACAGTGAGGTATCTGTAAAATTAGATAATAGAGACAACATTGTATTAACCGAAGATAAAAATAAAATAATGAAACGATTATCAAGTATCGATGAAGCAATTAATTTTATATATAGCAAAAGGGAGGGAGAAAAAATATCTGCAAAATTAGATAATTGTAATAAGATCAATAAAATAAATAAATTATTTATAAGATTTAAGTATGACGACGCATTCTTTGAATATTATAAAGATTCATTTGAAGTTTTGTACGATATAGACGAAATTGAAAGAGACGAAGAAATAGTTGAAAGGCAAATAAAAGAGTTTACCAAAGTTTAAAAGTTTAAAAGATTAAAACAAATCAAACAAAGAAAGGTAAAAATATCATGGGACTACCGGAATATGTGAAGTCGGACGAAATCAAAGAAATCATTCAAATCCTACTAGAAGAAAGAGAGGATCTTTTCGGAGATCTGAAAAAGTTCTTCTGGCCTGAAATGGTGGTATGCGGTTTACGGATCGACAAAGACGCTCCAAAAAAGCAAAAATGGACGTTGAAACTCGAAGGCGTTCGTGGTCAAAAAACGCTATTGAATCAAGATGCAAAATATCTGATTCACGGCTATAAGACGATGTGGAACAATTGCTCTTCCGAACAAAAGATTGCCCATGTCGCAAACATGATGAAGCGTATTGATTTTCCCTCAGCTGATGAACTTCAAAAATTAGCAGACAAGGGTGAAGAATACGAAATGGGTAAACTCAGACAACCTGATGTTACAGATTTCAGAAGCTTCATTAAAGGCTTCGGCGTAGATTGGGCAGAGGAAGGATCTCAAATCCCATCGCTCATCGATAATAAATCAATCGAAGTCTAATTTGAAAGAACAGTTTAAATATTACAGACTTTTATTCGAGAAGGCTCCGGGGCTTTAGCCTTGAGAGTGTCACATGGAGATATATAATGAATGACCGAGGATTATTTATATCCGTTGAAGGGCCAGATGGATCTGGCAAATCAACGGTAGTGAAAGGAATTGATAGATGGATTAAAGAGGCAATTAAAAAACCCTATCTCATAACGAAAGAGCCGGGATGTCCTCACAATAAAGCCTGTATTCAATTAAGAGGAATTCTATTAGATCCAGATATAAAACTTTCAGGCGGAGCGGAATTGTTTTTAATGTTGGCGGATAGAAATCAGCATGTAATGAATGTTCTAATCCCCGCATTGAATGAAAATAAAATAGTTGTGACTGATAGATATTTCGATTCAACATATGCCTACCAGGGTTTTGGAAGACGGCACGGAGAATCAAGTGTCATTCGTGAAATTGAACAACTTAATGAAATGGCCTCGATGGGATTGACCCCCGATCTTACGATATTAATTATAGTAAAACCAGAAGTAGGGATAAAAAGAGCTACGAAAGAAGAATTCGGAAAAGAAGACACATTCGAAAAAGAAAAATTAGATTTTCACGAACGTGTGTGTGCGGGATTTATGGATATGTATGATAAGCAAAAAGACAAAAGAAACATTCTTTTAATCGACTCAACCAATAAAAGCGAACAGCAATGTTTAGCTGAAATAATAGATTATCTTTCAAATTTCTTTGAAAGAAAACTCAATCTAGGAGAGTAGTCATGCTTATCGGACTATCCAGTCTACAGCCGCAAGTCGGAAAAAGTACAGTTGTTTTTTATCTTAAAAGAAAATATGGTTTCATTAATACCGAAATGTCAGATGCTATATGTATTATAGCCGAGAAATTCTTTGGATTTAATGGCGACAAATCCGATCCAGATCAAAGAAAAATTCTCCAAGACATTGGCTATATGGGGAAGCAGATTCATCCGACCATGTGGTTTTATCACTCCTTGGGTCTCGCTCGCCGTAAAAAATGGGGACTCCCAACAAAAGATCTCATTACTCCTTCATTTCTATTTTATTATAATTTACAACCAATCATGGATGAATTGGAAGAAAAAGGAATCAATCAATTTATGGAAGGTGCGGATGTAGTAATTGGAGGCATAAGAAGTCCCGGCGAAGCAGATGAGATATTAAAAGTTGGCGGAAAGGTATTCTTGGTGGCAAGAGATACGGGAAAGCATCACGAAATGCATGAAGTGGAAAAACAGTTATCTCGATACAGTAAGTTTACCGGTGTTATTGAGAACAATGGAACCATCGAAGAGTTGCAAATCAAAATAGACGAATTAATTAAGGAATAATAAATATGGACATGTTCGATGATGTTTTGGCTTTCCATGAGAAATTCAATTCAGACATAGGCGAATACCCCAACATCCCAACATTAGATGTTCAGAAACTCAGAATCAAATTAATCAAGGAAGAGACGAAGGAACTGAAAGACGCCCTTCAAAAGAAAGACGTACCAGAAGTCGCTGACGCCCTTGCCGACCTTCTCTATGTTACATTCGGAACAGCAATTGCCTGCGGAATAGACATTCGACCTGTTTGGGATGAAGTGCAAAAAGCAAATATGGCCAAAGAGGGCGGCGGGAAAAGAGATGACGGGAAGATAATGAAACTAGCTGGCTGGCAAACAAGCCCATAATATAAAATATATTATAGAAATGGATTAAAAAATGCGAAGAGTAATTATAGAATCGCCATTTGCAGGAGATGTGGACAAGAACATAAAATACGCAAGAAAGTGCGTTAGAGACTCTTTAAACAAGGGAGAAGCCCCTATTGCGAGCCATCTACTCTATACACAGCCTGGAATCCTAGATGATGATGTCCCGGAAGAAAGACAATGGGGCATTGATGCAGGATTGGCATGGAGAAAAGATTCTGAGGCGACTATTGTGTACATTGACCTTGGCATTACTAGGGGAATGGAATACGGAATTGCCGACGCCAAGGAAAACAATAGACCAATTGAATATCGAAGCATCTGTAATGTCATTAAATACAATCATCATGGAGCCGATGTTTTAGTAAAAAGAGAATTAAAAGGGAAACATGCAGAATTCTGCCTTTGCTATCAGTGTAAAAAGTTCCATCCCGGAGACGCCAATAATTGCCCTATCGCTAATGCCGTTTATCAAAATTGCGTGAAATATAACGTCGTTACTCCAATGTGGGAATGCCCCGAATTCGATGACGAACTTGATAGAAATGTAATAGACGAAACGAAAAATAACATAATCGGATACAAGGGAACCAAAAACGGTAAATGCTTAGATTTTCAATACGAAGTAGGCAAAACGTACGAAATCGAAGAAGGTAAGTTGAAATTATCTGAAAAGGGATTCCACTTTTGTAGAAAATTCAACGATGTCCATTATTATTATCCATTAATTGAAAAAGACACCGTTATTTATGAAATAGAAGCTCTTGGAGAAACTCTTAAAGAAATTATTAAATCTGTTACTGATAAAATAAGAATAATAAGGGAAATTCCACGATCTGAGTGGGAAACGCTATCTAATGGAAGATGGAAATGGAACGAAAAGGAAAATCAAATAAAATATGAAGATTCCAATCATTGGGAAACCTATAACTATGATGAAACAGGGAACGCAATAAGATATGAAAATTCCAAAGGATATGATAAAAATGGTAATAAGCTAAGATATGAAGGTTCCACTGAATCTTGGCATAGATATGAAAGTTCCACTGGATCTTGGCACGATACACATAATAAAATATAAGTGACAAAAAGGAAAACAATATAATGTATATTCATTCATCTTTTTATGGTCCAGATGAACCTCGTGAAGAACCAATATACAATGAATATGATGATTGTACAGATTGCGGTGGTTCTATTCCCGAAATTCATAAAACGTTGTGGAAAAAATAAAAAACTTTTTACAAAAAAGGATAAAATTATGCACCAAGAATATCAATATTTAAATGTAATGAAGAAAATCATGGACGAAGGAAAGAGTCATGAAAACAGAACTGGCGTTACAACGAAAAGGCTTCTGTGTGAAGTTATGAAATTTGATCTAGAGAAAGAGTTTCCTCTATTGACCACAAAGAAAGTTTATTGGAAGGGGGTCATGCACGAATTATTGTGGTTCCTTTCTGGAGACACGAGTATTAAGTATTTGCAAGATAATGGGGTTCATATTTGGGATGCTAATGCGAAAGATTATTGGGAAAAAGTAATTAAACCACTAAAAGAACAAGAGAAAGAAAAGAGAAAAAAACATCCACTTGCAACTGTAGACGCCCATCCTTGGTTTGAAAGCATGGAAGAAGGTGATCTCGGGCCAGTTTACGGGGATCAATGGCGCAATTTTAATGGATTGCATCAGCAAGGATTTGACCAAATCAAATGGGCTGAAAATGAAATAAGAAACAATCCAGAAAGTCGAAGAACCATTGTTAGCGCATGGAACCCAGAAGACATACCGATAATGTGTCTCCCTCCATGTCATGTTATGTTTCAACTTACCGTGGATGGGGATAAATTAAATTGTACCCTTTATCAACGTTCTTGCGATGAATTTTTGGGAATTCCCTGGAATATCTCTTCCTATTCTCTTTTGACTTGTATGTTTGCTTCAGCAAGCGGATTAAAGCCAGGAACGTTTAATCATATTATGAACGATGCTCATATTTACGAAAATCATTTTGAACAAGTAAAGGAACAATTATCAAGGGAACCTTATCCGTTTCCACAACTGAAACTAAACCCAGAAGTAAAAAGCGTCCTCGACTTTACGGCAGACGATATAAAATTGATTGACTACAAACATCATCCAGCTATAAAGGCTAAGATGGCAGTTTAATTGAAATAATGGTAATCTACATATTTTAAGATTCGGAGATTTAATTCGATGAAGAATGATCGCAGGACAAACTCCTAATTGACGGGCGGCTTCAGAGACGCCAAAATAAATCGATCATTACGGCGGTTTTCGTTTGACTATTGTATATTGGTATGATTATAATAGGAGATATTAAAAGATGAAAGAATTAATTGGTAAGACCATTAAAGAAGTTCAAATAGGCGAAGACAATACGGCTATTAAATTAACAACACAAGAAGATGAAGAGATAATTATTAGTACATGGGCAGAGTGTTGTAACGACGTTTGGTTCGCCCATATATCTGGAGTTGATTTTTTAAAGGATTCAATTATAAATGAAGTTATTGTAAAAGAATGGAAACAAATCCCAGATTCTGACATGGAAAGACATCTAGAATTCGAAGAAATTCAATTTTGGACAATAAAAACAAATAAGGGTTATTTTGATTTTGAGGTAAGGAACAGTGCTAGCTTAAGTTATAGCGGAGATGTTTTTATTGTTGCTAAAGAGAGTAATGAAATATTTCTTAGAAATATGAAAACGAAAATGAGAATTTTGAAAGAAGATTTTTAATGATTAGTTTAATCGTAGCGACAGATCTCAATGGTGCCATTGGTATCAAGGGAGACAATCGCCTCCCTTGGCATTGCTCGGAAGATATGAAGTATTTCAAAGAGAAAACAACGGGAAAGGTCGTGATTATGGGAGAAAATACTTGGTTCTCTCTTCCTGATAAGTTCCGCCCACTTCCTGATCGAAAAAGCATCGTATTAACAGACGATATAAACCGATTATTTAAAGACGATAAATTTATAGAAGACCAGTCGGAAAACAGACCATTAGCAGCATCAAATATTCACTATTCATATCTTTTAGCAGAAAGTTTTATGAAAAAAAATGAAAAATATGGAAATGAAATCATTGTAATGGGCGGGTATTCTATCTACATGCAATTTTTGGAATTAGGATTGATTGATAAGATTTACATTAATGTTCTAAATTTAGAAGTTGATAGACCGGAAGAAGATTTATTATTTTTCCCATTTTCTCCAGAAGAGCCCCATTCTAATTGGGTTCGACAAATGAAAATGGAAACACCAGAAATGACAGCGTATATATTCCAAAGGAAGACAAAATGAATAAAGCACTTGATAGAAAATATCGACCACGGAAACTGTCCGGGGTCGTTGGGCAGGAACACATTAAGCAGTATTTTAAAAATGCAGTAAAAGACAATAAAATTTCCCATGCCTATTTACTTACGGGAAAGAGAGGCATTGGTAAAACAACTATTGCAAGAATTATTGCTCTTATTGTAAACTGTGATGATGGCCCATCAATAGATTATGATACGAAAAGTAAAATATGCAAATCCATTATAGATGGAACTTGCCCTGATGTTTGGGAATTAGACGGAGCATCGAATGGATCGGTTGACAACATAAGAGAGATAATTAAGAGGGCAAAAACGTTCCCCATGATGGGGCGTAAGAGGGTCTTTATTATCGATGAAGCCCACCGCCTTAGCGGAGCGGCTGTGTCTGCCTTATTGAAAATCCTTGAAGAACCTCCTGAGTCGTCTATGTTTATTTTGGCGACAACGGAGCCAAATAAAATCCTTAACACTATTCAATCGAGATGTCAGCGGTTTAATCTTCGAGATATTTCCATTGAAAACATGATGATTTTTCTGGGGAAAGTCGCAAAAGCAGAGAAAGCAACAGTCGTTAGACGAAAAGCCATTGAGATGATCGCAAGAAGGTCAGGCGGGAGCCTCAGAGACGCATTAAAGGGGCTTGAAGCTGTCCTTATGGCGGGAGACTACCAAGTAACGGCAGATGTCGTAGAAATGCTTATAGGGACAGACGTGAGCCGTATTGATTTTTGCTCTCTTTTGAATTCCATTATATCTAAAGATTATAAGAAATCAATTTCTTTAATCAAGGAAAAGACAACCTCTGGAATCGATCCTGTTGAATTTTTTAATGACTTATTAGAATTTTCCCATGATATAATGGTTTGTAAAAGTATAGGTTCTTCTGATCATTTATCATTATCGGAAAACGAAGAGAAAGAATGGGAATCCACCTTAGAGTCTAATGATTTAGACACATTGATAACGATTCATTCTCATGTAATTGATTATACTGGGATTCTACAATCAACAATGAGACCAGACCTTTTATTAGATACGTTTGTAATTGATATCATTAATAAGTTAGAAGACTAACATGGAAACATCTTATTCTTTTTTAATGGGGAGAGATTATGAAGTTTTGGATATTTTAATCCCTCTTCATTCTGATAGTCCAAACCCTAGAATTCTTGATTGCACACATAATACTGGCAAAATGTGGAAGAAGTCTTTATATAGTCCAACTAAAACAATAGATATAGATCCTAAATACAAAACAGATTTAATATGCGATTTTAGAAATATGCCTATCTTGGATGGTAGTTTTGATATATTGATTTTTGATCCCCCTCACTTGCCTACGAATGCAGCAAGTAAAAACAGTTCAAAGATATATATGGATGGATATGGGATAACCAATGACAAAGGTGTTGGCCGAGATGGGGATAATGTATCGGATTTATTCCCCCCGTTCTTAAAGGAAGCAAAAAGAGTTCTCGTAAAAAACGGCATTGTATTGGCTAAGATAGCGGATATGGTGCATAATCATAAATATCAATGGCAACATGTTGATTTTATCAATGCTTCTCAAGAAATTGGACTTACCCCATGTGACGCCATGATAAAGTCTGATCCGTGTGCTGGTAACTTAAAATCAAGTAAATGGAAAAATCAAAAACATCTAAGAAAATCACATTGCTATTGGCTAGTAATTAGGAATTCAAGTAAATGTGAAAAGAAAGATTAAAATAATTTTCATAGAAAGTTGACAAAAATATAGTTATACTCAATATACTCTTATATAATATATTATAGGAGGGTGTTGATATAATGTCAAATAGAGAAGGTGGAGGCTGTTTTCCAGGGGTCAATTATAATAAACTTTCAAAAGAAGAGCTATTGGATCAAATAAAACTAGCAAAAAAAGGGGATGAAGCAGCATTTGAATTAGTTTTATCACATATGTATAATTATTTAATGCATTTGGCGACAGAATTTTTTATACAAGGCTCAGATAATGAAGACGTATATCAAGAAGGAGCTATAAAACTAATAAATGTAATAGACAAATATGATGAGAGCAAAGGGAGTTTTATGGGGTTTGCTCAATCTAGCATTCGAAAACACATAATAACGGTAATGAACAGAGAGATGGCTCAGAAAAGATCTATCCTTAACACATCTTATAGTTTGGACGACACTACGGAGAATGATGAAGGCGATAAATTATCGTATATAGATACGGTGTCAACAGAGGATTCGGTAATCCAAACAAATATGGGAGACCCTTTGGAGATTGTTAGGAAAGATTATGAAGAATATCTTATAGAGGAAATTTCAAAGAATCTTTCAGACAGGGAGCGGAAAGTTTTTGTGTTAAGGGTTATTGATGGGTTATCTTATAAAGATGTAGCCAAACATTTAAATCTTTATAAAATAAACAAAAATGGGGTAAGAAGGCTAAACCAGAAAAGCGTAGACAATGCAATTTGGAGAAGCCGCCCAAAAATTAAAAAAACACTTGAAAAGCTTCAAATTAAACAAAGAGTGTACCAAGAAGAAATCGAAATAATTAAGAAAAAAAGAGCGAGGAAAAAAAAATGAGAATTACAAAGTTTAAAATAGTATCTCAAAATCCAGAAGAAGTGGAGTTTATCCTTACGAGAAAAACAAAAATGACGACAACATCTTGTGTTTCCCAAGAAGTCGATGATGTTGGAAATGTTATAAGCCCAAGACATCCGTTTCCCGTCACGCCGCCAACAAATGAAATATCTGAAGAGTTGGAGGCTATCAGTCTGCCAACGAGAACCCCTGCAAAGGTAATTATTCTTGAAACAGATCAAGGCCCGACCGAAGCTGGACTTGAAGAGATGCAGGTAGACACACAAAGAATGAGGCCGGTGAGAATTGATACATTAATGAGACAGAATGTTAGAAAAATAAATCCAGGAACTTTATTTTAAAGGAGCGATTAATGTTTAATTTAAATAAAAAAGCAAGTAAAAAAGCAAGTAAAAATAAGGTGTTTCTTGGAGGAACGTGCAACGAGTCTTTGTGGCGTGAAGATTTAATTGAAATGTTAGAAATTGATTATTTCAATCCAGTCGTTAAGGACTGGACTCCGGAATGTCAAGAAGAGGAAAAAAGGCAGAAGGGGATATGTCATTATCGATTATATGTAATTACTCCAAGAATGACTGGCGTGTTTAGTATCGCCGAAGTAGTTGATGATTCTAATAAATTTCCTGAAAAAACTGTTTTTTGTATTCATAAAGAAAATGGAGACAAAGATTTTGATGAGGGGAGTAAGAAGTCTTTAGACGCTGTTTGTGAAATGGTGGAAGATAACGGTGCTACTGTTTGTAAAAACTTAAAAGAAGTTGCTGAATTTTTAAACTCATAAAACAAATAAGGCTTTTTGATAAAATGAATAAACCTGTAAAAATATTAGTTGATTGGGGCGGCACAATTATTCGTGATAAAGACCTATTCAAAAATATAGCAGAAAAATCTGGAAATACCAAAACAAAATGGGAGTCTCCTAATTCGTGGAACAAAATTCGCCATATCGGAGATAAGAATTATTTTGAAGACATAAAAGATTCATTTTTCATGATGGGAGAAGAATATCAAGACGCAGTTAATTCTGTTTCTTTTTTCTGTGGAGAGGATTTAAATAAATCGGAAAGTTTTGTTTATATCGTCTTTGACAATAAACCCGAAGTATTTCAATCTCAAGATGAGTCTCTTAAGAAATTAGCTTTTGCATGGAATAATAGAAAGGGAACGGCAAATGGGCTTTACGTCGAGAGAAATAAAATTATTCTTGCCAAACAGATCCAATCCGACATCATTGTAGATGATGATCCTAGAATAGCAATTGCCGCCGCAGTATCTGGGGTGAAGGTTATTCTCATGCTTAGAGAATGGAACCGACATTTTAGATCGGAAGATTTAATTTATTATGTAAAAGAAGAAGGATTGGAAAAAGCAAAGTCAAATATTATGTTTGCAGAAGATTGGTTTGACGCTTCCATAAAAATCACTTCACTGATTGATGGACATATCGTATAGTCCTATATCAAACAAAAAGGAGTCATAATAATGGCTAAGAAAGAAGCAAGAACGTATTGGACAGAAGCAAGAGTAGAAAGATTGATAATGTGGTATGATCGGCTTCGTGGACAGAAAGGCGAGTACGCAAAAATCGCATCGCATTTTTCTGGAAAATCGAAAAACTCAATCTACAAGAAACTTGGTCGCCAAGGAGTACTTGGAGCCAGATGGTCAAGGAAGCATGGTTAATCGCTTTTATTATGGGGGCGGCGATTCGCCGCCTCCATTCCTATTGAATATTTTTACACCTATAGAGATTGAATAAAATAATGAAATTCAGTGTAATAATGCCTTCGTATCTAGGAAAATATCCTAATTGTGCAGATAGAAGAGAAAAAAGATTCATTTTTTCAGTTAATAGCTTTCTAAAACAAACTTTCAAAAATGCTGAACTTATTATTGTTTCTGACGGGTGTGATATTACCGAAAGAATATATAACGAAGAATTCAAAAATAAAGAAAACATTAAATTTATAAAAATTCCTAAAACTTCACATTTTTCTGGAGACTCCAGAAACAAAGGAATAGAGATGGCTGTTGGGGATTTTTTATGTTTTTTAGATTCCGATGATTTTTTTGCAGAATATCATTTAGAAAGACTGAACGACCAAATAAATGAAGAAATCGATTGGGCATATTATGACGATTATGTTTATGTCGCTAATAATTTATTTAGAAAAAGAAAAACTGGAATAATAGAAAGTAAAGAAAGAATGATAATTGGAACTTGCTCCATCGTTTATAAAAGGGAGTTACCAGTAAAGTGGGGAAATGGATATGGGCATGACCATGTTCTAATCGAAGAATTGATTGAAAAATATAAATTCATAAAATTTCAATTAGCATCTGGATATTTTATTTGCCACATACCTTTGCCCGGACCTTCTTTCAATGTAGATAAACCTAGTTTTGGAACAATATTAAGATAGAATTTGGAGAAATTATAGATATGAAATGTAAGATACCGCAAAAACAGCTCGTAGCAGCATTGAAGACAATTAAGACGTCGAAAGCATTGGGCAAGTTTGACAACGATGAAGAAATATGCTTAAGAATTCTATTGGATAAAGACAATAATAAAGTAGAATTCATAGCTTCAAATATTGGAGTATGGGTTGGTTCCTCTATTGAGTCTGCTGATTTTGTTAAAGAAGATAATCCCAATGAGATTTTCGAAGTAGAGGAATCTGGAGAGATGTTTATTGAAGCTAGGGAGTTTATTAGCTTAATAGAGACATTCCCATCTGATTGTATTTTGCAAATGTCCCGTGAAGAAAAAAAAGAAATCGACAATTTCACCGTGTCGATTTTAAAATCGAAACAAGAAGGTAAGAAAAAATCAATAAGCTTCCTTTCAGTTATTAAGCCAAAATTCTTCGAGACTTCTCCTCCGGAAGAAAAGCGTAAGAGAATTACAGTTTCTGGAAAAGAGATATCTAAGGCTGTTAATAGTGTGGAATTCGCTTCCGAAGTTGATACATCTAGACAACATCTGTGGGGAATTCAAGTTGAAATCTTTGGAGAAAAAGACATTTCAGCATGCACAACAGATACATACAGAATCTGTTGGTATGACAAGGAAGGCACCTCAAGGGACGGTGAATCGAAAACCGTTACACCGATAAAATCGAGTTTTGTTTCTGCTTTAAAATGTCTCGATCAAAAACAAGATGTCCATTTAGACATTGGAGACAAATACACTGTCTTAAGTCAAGGAGGGCAATGGCATGGCGTTCCTAACGCAATCCAGGTAGGAGAAGACGCCATGCCTGAATGGAGAGCGATAGCATCCTCGCTTAAGAGAAGGTGCCGCAAGCACGTAGATGTTCCACGCAAAGCCCTCCTGGACTGTTTAAAAACCGCAACATTGACAGCTGGCGGAAGGTATGGGCTAAGAATAAATTTTAATTCAAAAGAAAAGCACATCGTTATTTCCGTTGATAGTATTGGAGAAAACTGTGCAGTAAGCTCGTATATGAGCGAGACCGAGCCTCTTGATGATGAATGTTTCAGTGGAGAAATAGAAGACTCGGTAACATTTAGAGCTGAACATTTGAAAGAGATCGTTGGTAAATTTGGAAGCGATTCTATTCGATTTCATCTTCAAGGAAGCGATCAAACCGTAATGATTACAGACGAAAATGAAGATTTTCAGTATATTTCAAGCGTAGTGAGAAGTATATAATGACTGGGAAAAACGTCCATTGGTTTGCTGGTGACAGGTTCGCCTGTGTAAACCGAAAAATACAAACATTAAAAAACCTTTCCAAAGAGGAAGAGTGGGCTATTCATGATGTTACTAAAATGAAGACGGATAAAATATGCTCACTTATTAATTCGTGTCCTTTGTTTGGAGCAATGAATATAGCCCTTGTGTGCGATGGGGTATTAAAAGACCCCCAAAAAATTTGCGATATTCTTCTCCGATTACCAGATGATCGGGCTTTCATTCTATTAGACCCAAAAGTAGACAAAAGGTCGATTGTATATAAAAAATTAAAAAGCAAAATTGAAGTTTTTGATTTAATTACTAAAGAGGGGCATCTCGATGAAGATGGAAAAGAATTAGCGAAAAAAACAATCAAAGAAATTACTGGATGGCTGGGCAAGATTGAGATTTTTGACTATATTTTCGAAGCTTGCGGATATGACGTTGGAATAACGGTATCCGAAATTGAAAAAATTAGAATCTATATAGGTAGCGAAGTAATAAACGAAATCAGTGAAGTGGAGAAGGTTTTATGTAGATCGAATCTCCCTGATATCGATGATTTAATTAGAAGTGTTTTTAATTCTGATGTCGGAATGGCATTTGGAATTTTAAGTCAATTAATTAACTCCGTAAAATCGGGGAATTACGCATTTGAATTTTTCAC
>Ga0307376_10003788_pt1 | contig 14055 bp, 14 predicted proteins | sample TR2MG_FD_202536 | JGI IMG/M metagenome (GOLD analysis project Ga0307376, IMG submission 202536) | Soil microbial communities from Risofladan, Vaasa, Finland - TR-2 | ecosystem: Environmental > Terrestrial > Soil > Coastal area > Acid sulfate soil | place: Finland: Risofladan, Vaasa | collected...
TGTAAGCTTGCCGATCTGAGCAAAAGTATATATCCCAAGCAGGTTTAAGCGTTCTTCAACCCATAATCCAAGTCCATCTATCAGCGTTAAATTGTTAGCCTCTTGTTTATGAACAATCCCTAACCTGTCGAGGTAAATTCTTCCCTTCCTGTCTCTGATGCGTTTAAGAAGTTCTGACTTATTACCTTCGATCCTGATAAGTTCTTTTGCCTGAAGAATCCATTCATCTCTTTCAATTCTTCCCGGAAAGTATTCAATTGCCTCGGTAACAGCAGTAACATCTTCACTGTTAAAATTACTTATCTGCCTAAAAGTATAGATATCCAGCACATTGAGCTTTTCCTTTATCCATCCTCCGATACCGCTGATGATTGTTAAGTCGTCAGCTTCTTCCTTTTTGGCAATTCCTATTCTATTATAGAAAATGTTTTTCCTTCTATCACTGATGCGTTTGAACAACTCTGTCCTTTTATCCTTGCTATAATCAAGTTCCTTTGCTTGTGCAATCCATTCGTCCCTGTCAATTCTGCCTGAAAAGTATATAATAGCTTCATTAATCGCAGCAATATCTTGTTCAGTGAATTTACTGATCTGTCTGAAAGTAAAAATATCCAATGCATTCAGACTTGCCTCAATAACATGGCTTATACCGCTTATCTTTTTCAGGTCGTCTTTCTCAGCTTCTGTGGCTGTTCCAAAACTTTCATAATTAAGTAAGTGCTTACGCTGTGCAATATGAACCAGAACTGTGGTCTCCAATGTAAGTTGTTCGATTTCAATCTCCTTCTCATCAAGACTTTTTTTCAGATTAAATATATCCGTATCAAGGTTGACAATACGGTTATTCAATTCATGCCTGTCGGATTCTATAACTTTAATTCTCTTTTCATAAATCGCCTTATAATAAAGCCAGGCTGTTACATAACCGATAATTGCAGCAACCAGTAATAATGAAAGTATTTCAATGGTTGCTCCGCTTTTTGTTTGTGCTAAAAGAATTGATAAAGTATTCATGATTTTATTTTTTTATAGTTATTACTGTTCTCCTGTTATTTGCTCTTCCTGCAGCTGTACTATTATTATCTGCAGGTTCTTTCTCTCCCTTAGATTCTATAATGATCTTGTTTGAAGGCATGCCCTTGCTTTCAAAATAATGCTGCATACTTTGAGCCCGCCTGTACCCCAGAGCCTCATTATATTCATCGGTCCCTATCGCATCAGTATGGCCTGTAATACTAAGTCCGGACTGTGAGTTTTGATTCAAAAACGCATTTGATTCATCAAAGTATTTGTCAGTCTTTTCATCAGATTTGAATACAGATTTGTCAAATGCAAAGTATATTACAAGATCTGCAGGGATTACTTCCTTTTCCTGCACTAAAGACTTAACCAGGGTGTCAACTGCAATGACATCTTTGTGGTTGAGTGTGTCAATTTGCATAGTTACCGGTTCATTACATAATCCTTTTATCTTACACACATAGATATGGGTCGATAGTGCTGACCAACCAAATAATGCAAGAAATCCAATTATTAGAATTTTCATCGGTTCAGTTATTAATTCTTTAAACGGTATTATTTTTCAATTGAATTGAATTGAATTTAATTTATTTCTTAATCCTTAAGTCCTTGCCTGGCAAACGGATTGGGAACTGATTGTATTCCATTACCTGATGTTTCTAAAATCATTCAGATTAAAACCATCTCCATTATCATTAGTGATTTTACGCGAGTTATAGTAATACAGATTACCTTCTACATCAAATATCATCTCAAAGCATTTCCCTGCTCCGGAATTCTCAGTCGGGCCAACATGAAAATGAATCAAGGCATTTGTCGGATTTGTAGCGATTTCGTCCTGAATCTCCGAAGTAGTAAGCAGTTTAATATAGTACGGGTAAACAGTTTTGATTCTTTCAGGCGTATCAACATATAAGGCCATTGCATCTTTGTTTAAAAGCAATACTTTGTCTTGAAAACCTGTTGAACCGTTGTAGTATTTCAATCCTCTTAGTGAAATAAAGAAACGTTTTTGTTCAAGATTTTTTGCATGTTTCTGCATGAATTTAACAATTTGCGGCATGACATATCCACAATCAATATTACTGTCGTCTGAATATGAAAGCGGTATGCTGCATAATTCGGGCATGTTGGTCATGTCATTAACTGGATCTCCCAGCACAAGGCTGATGTAATTATAGCTTACACCACTTGGATCTTTATCTAAAACCCCTTTCATAAGCACTATAAAAGAATATTTTGAATCAAACCGTCGTTTATCAAACTCCTGCTGGTCAATAAATTCAAATTCAGTAGATTTCCAATATTTCTGAACGGCATCTTTTATATAGACATTGTAAGCAGTGCTGCCATCTTCTAGCACAACACAGGTTTTTGAGTTTCTAAACATACCAATCTGCTGTTTAGACGCCAACGGAGGATTTGCAAAAGCTCCCAGGCAAAAAATTCCTAAGACAGCTATGAAAAGGATTTTTTTTAATACATAATCGCTAGTAAATCCTTCGATAGTACTAACACAATCAGTTTTTTTCATTTTTTTATATTTTTAGTATTAATAATACACAGATGAGCCCTTTTATTCCAGAATGTGTAATATAACTTTTGGAATAAGTTGCATCATTCACACATTTGTTGAAGGGATTCCATTAAGCTTTTTCCGGCGTTGCCTGATGAGTCGCAAAAGAATTGCAACTGTAGCTATTATAAAAAGAGTAATTATCACAATGATAGCATTTTAATTAACTTATTTTCATCTCTTAATATCGAAAAGGTAATACTAAACTATGACACTTTTTTTCATCAGGATTTCCACAATTCAGGATATGAATCACCAGAAAAGACAACATCAATCAGATGCGCAAATTGTGTAAGCTGCTAAGGACGCCAAATACATTAAGCAGCCAAATGACAACAACGATCACAATAACTGCATTCAGAATGCTTTTAATGGTGCGCTGCATAGGAATATAGTTATTCACCAGCCAGAGAAGAACTCCGACAACAACTAGGACCAGAACAATAGTTAAAATTGGCATGATAATAATAGATTAATTTATTTATGAATATTACACAGCAAAGTTGACACACTTTCTGTCAGTAAGTATTACACAACTTTGATAATAACTTACATGATTCACAGATTAGGTTATGCTATTGGTAGTCCACAACTGTCGGCTTCGATATTTCAAAATCATTGAATCCGTAGTCACTGCTTTTGTAGGCATTTGTTTTAAAGATATTATATCCACTACCGGGAACAAGTGGATAAAATGTCAATGATACCTGAAAAGTTTTAAATGTGAGGTAGTTGTTTTTTATAAGTACGCCCAATCCAAATGAGGAATAGAGAGTGCTATGTGGAAATCCCGATGACTCGTTCCCCAACATTCCTAAAGAAGTATAAAGATAAGGCCCAACGTGGAATCCCAAAATATTCCAGGGAGGATAGCTTTGGGTTTGCAAAGTTAAAACTACCATTTGCGATGCAGAATATTCGATGTTTTCAAATCCTTTCATTCCCTCACTGAAGGTAAGATTATCAGAAGGAAACCGGTTAATTCCAATAATTAAAGTTGGCCTGATAAACTGTCTTAATTTCCAATTTCCAAGGTTTAATAACCGGGTAAAATAATTTATCCTGGCGGTAAACACGCCCTGATGAAAACCTGTTACTCCTGTAAAAGTTCCATATTCAAAATGTGTACTCAAATATCCGAAATGATAATAATCTCCCCAGGCAGCCTTTAAACCCAGATAAAAACGATCTGTTTGTCGGTTATTAATCCCTATTGTCATACTAAGAGCCCTGCCTACAGGAAAATCCTCAATCTTCCCATAATTGAAAATGTACTTATCTCGAATATATTTTCTTGAAGTTATCCCAATACTTCCAAAAAAGGAATTTTCATTATTGAAAATGTTTACCGATTCGGACTCAGACGGTCTTCCCTGATACCTGGTTATTAATAACCTTCCTGAAAGAACCAGGCTTGTGATTCGTCTATCGGCAAGATATCTTTTAAGAATTTGCCATGACCATGCTGCCCAATAATCCTGAATGCTGGTTCTTGAAGATAAATATCGGACACTATCAAGAATTGTATAACTTTGAGCAGTCACCAGTTGCCCTAGGAAAACCCCTCCGGCCCATTTTGTAACAGGAGAGTAAAAAGGTCTCTCAAATTCAATGCTCTTTAACAGATCTTTATTGTCGGAAAACAGATATTTAAGGTTAGAAGTTACCGGGGAATAGTAAGCCTTCGCAAATTCATAGTTCTTAACCATGTCATTCTTGCCCGGGATCAATAATTGAATGTTTAAGCTTATATATGAAGTTCGGATATTTGGTATCAAATAGCTTAATCGCGTAATATTTACATTTTCAGGACTTTTGTGTTTGATGTCTCCATGGAAACTATTTCCAAGACCTGCAAAATTATTATCGGTCAGTCCAACATAAATGTTACTTTTCGAGAGACTTAAATGCGGAGCAATGCTCCATATATCCGAAACCCGTATATAAACATCAACCGAATCATATTTATTGGAAGCAGGCAAAACGATAAACTGTACATCTCTTACATTTTCTTGTGATCTTATTAATCGCTCTGATTCATTTACCAGCAAAGAATCGTACGGCTCGTTCTTTTTGAATAGTAACAAGTTCTTAATAATGCCACTCTGCGTTTTAATATGCAGGTTATTTCCAGTTTTTAATAAAAACCTTTGCGGATATATGGAGGTATCAATTATATTATAACCAAATGGATCCAGAGTGACTATATTTATATCTCTGACAATCTTACCTTCTGCTTTAAGATAAGGTTTACGCCTTTTGATTCTGATTTTCTTAGGCTGTTGTTTTGTTTCTGTTGCAACAGGCTTAAAAATCAAATGGTGAATGAATGTCGTGAATTTTGACTTATGCGAATATTTTTCAATTGCCATGTAATTTATTGAATCCTGCTTTGAGCTTAAGGAATCGCTTAAAATAAATATTGAATCGCGGACAATCTTTAATGAATCGTGGACGGTTATTATTGAATCCTGGATGGACTTTTGTTCCTGAGCATTCGTTTGTCCGCAAAAGGCCTGAACCAAAAACAGGATGAATAGTAATTTGCGATACATTGCCAGGGGTGTTTCATTCCTTATTAATATCCTTTAATCTAATTCTTAACTAATTCCATAGTACCTGTTGCGTCAATTTCAACGGGAATAGCTTTAAAATCTTTAGTAACGTTCACTTTAACATTACATTTCAGATTGAGATCGTATTTTAATATATCATTATCAGTCACGATCTGCCAGGCTGTTTTGAAAGGGCTGCTGTATTCAATAATAATCGGGATATCGACTATCTGACCGGAACCTGGTTTAATATCAATCGGCTGGATAACAATCCCTTTCGAATGGAGAGTATTTATTATTTGTAAATTGTAGCTGATTTCATTCAGCTGCAAATCAATATTCTTCCCATTATTAATGATTTCAATTTTTAAAACAGCCTCTGAAGTTTTTTCCTTCATGTTATATTTCTTATGCTCTAATTTCAAAATTGTTATTTTTGGGGGTATTGGAGATGCTATTCTGATTTTACTGTTAATATTGACCTTTTCTCTTCCTATCAAGGTATTATATACAATGTTGAAATTGATCTCCATGTCAGTTGAATCCTGTCCCTGCAAATCGCCTATTGTCTTTTTTATTTCCATAAGTGATATATTAACAGGAAGTTCAATCGTATCTGTTTCGAACGATTTCTGGTCAATCTGAACGGGTACAGTTTCTTCAACCATTTTGAAACCATTCAGTTTAATTTCAAAATTGAGAGTGTCAATTACCATTTTATAAGGCATTTTATTCTGGACGAAAACATATAGTCTCAACAATGCCGAATCTTTTTTCAGATCAATGTGAATAAAGCCTATTTCATTTATGCCGGGAAAGATCAGGTTGATTGCTTTTCTAGGATTAAAAATATAATAACAGATTATTGAAACAATCATTATCACCAGAATAATCAGGAGTATTTTACCTTTTTTAAATTTTATTTTCATTAGGAAGTAACAGGTTTTTAATTAAGCTTTTTCTATTTTAGCATGATTTTAAATATAGGCAGAGGAGACATGGTGCCGCCGTGTCTTTATCCGGTGCAAGAAGTAAACCCGGAAATACTCTCCACGCTATTCTTTCAAAGTCTTTTCCCCTGGATAACTCTCAGAAGAACAGCAATAACTGCTATTACAAGAAGTACATGGATAATACCTCCGGCATGAAATCCGACTAACCCGATCAGCCATGCAATAATTAATATTACTGCAATGACATAAAGTAAATTTCCCATGATTTATAGGTTTTAATTAATAATTGAATAATATACCGATAACCTGATGGTGCAATCTGCCATCTCTACTTTTTATTGCCAATAAGAAGAATGATACCACCTGCAATCATAATGCCGACTCCAAGGTATGGAGACCAGTTTACATGGTGAGGCATTGAGGCGGTGATCTTAAGGGAACCTACATCAACAACTTTTTCTCTTGTAAAGTATTTGAATCCTGTAATAATTGTGAATAATAATCCTACAACTATAAGTGCAATACCTGCTTTTTTCATTTTGATTGCTTTAGATTACAAACATATTTGATTATGATTTAGATACTTGCAAAGGTGGTAGCCTTCTTAACAGAAAGTATCACACAATTTTAAGTAAGAGTTATATCATTCACACATTCTAATATGCAACATTCCTCAATTTCCTGATTTTCTTAAAGTGAGACGGGGAGAAACCTGTAATTTCCCTGAACTGACCTGATAATTGTGCTACACTATCGTAGTTTAACTGATAGGCAATTTGGGTAAGATTAAGCTTAGAATAAACAAGCAATTCTTTTGCTCGTTCAATTTTATGGGCACAAATAAACTTTTCAATTGTAGTATTTTGTATGTCCAGGAAAAGGTTATCAAGCCAGGTGTAGTTATGGTGAAGCTTTTTACTTATATATCCGTGGAAATTCTTTATACACCGGGTATCACTATAATGTACCAATTCAACAATTATGCTTTTAATTTTTTTAATAAGCAACCCTTTTCGCTCATCGACCAGTTCAAATCCAGATATTTTTAATGCATTTTTTAACTGTTTCCGGTGTTTCGATGATATACCCTCTTTGACTATTATTTCCCCGGACGATATGAAATTCTCATATATCCCCAGTTTCTCCAACTCTGACTTCATTGCCATTTTGCTGCGAAAGCCCACCATGTTTTTAATGTAGAGTATCATCATATATTTTTTGAAACAGAAGTCATTAATGAAAATGACTCTTCATTTTATTATCATTCATAACCACTTTTTATGATAGTTGAGATCATTTTAAACCGCTCGTTTGCCTTTATGATGTTCGGAGTGTGGGCCGGTATAATAATCGAATGGCCAATATCCAGGATATTAGATTCTCCATCGATAACAATTTCAGCCTTACCATCAATGATCTGGATAAAAGTGTCGAATGGAGAAATTTTTTCCGTTAATTCTTCGCCTATGTCAAAAGCTTCTGCACTGACATTTCCAGTTGATTTCTTAATAATCGTTTTGCTGACAACTGATCCAGGCACATATTCAATTATTTCAACTATAATAAATGCTTGCGATTTTTCGAATTCCTTATTCTCCATATTTCCTGTTTTTTGTCAGAATCCGCAACCTTGTTGCTTTCATATAAGATGATTTTAATTATAAACTAATTTAATCTACCGCAAAGGTTTATAATTCAGCCTCCAAAGTATTACACAACTTTAAAATTTAATTACATCATTCACACATTTTCGGGCACTTGAAAGAATATACTTTAAACCACTGATGGCTGAATACATTCAGTATTCTCCTTATTTATGAAGGCCTTTGGTTCAAACCTTTTCGATTTTCCCCTATCCTTTCCCCGGTTTGTTGATTTAGGATTATGAGGATTATTAGTGTTTTTATACCATCCTTTATGCTTTCCATTATTCTCTTTGAGCAATACGACACATGATGCAGTGAAATATAAGATCACAATGAAAAAAATGAGGGTAATAAATCTTGTCGCTTTCATATAAATAATGGATTAGCTGTAATTACATTATTACAATGCAAAGTTGACATTCTTTGGACTGTAAAGAGTTACATAACTTAAGAAATTAATTGCATCATTCACACATTTTCCAATGGAGTGCGGCGTTTTTGCTTTATCTGCTTGAAATGAGAGGGAGTTAGCCCTGTAACTTTTTTAAACTGGCTGGAGAGATGGGATAAGCTGCTATAGTGTAACTTAAAAGCAATTTCTTTAAGATTGAGTTCATCGTAAACTAGTAATTCTTTTACCCTTTCAATCTTGTGGTTGATAAAGAATTTTTCAATTGTTGTACCCTGTACTTCTGAAAAAAGGTTGGCGAGATAAGTATAGTCGTAATTTAGTTTTTCACTCAGGTAATCGGAAAGATTTATTTTCAACTGGTCTCCTGAATAATGTACCAGTTCAATAATTATGTTTTTTATGCGTTCAATTAGCATGCTTTTCTTATCGTCCATCAGCTCAAGTCCTGATTTCTTTAAAGCAACATTTAATTGGTCCTTCTTATCCGTTGAAATATCCTCCTCAATTTCTGCCTCCCCTAACTCCACAATTGTGTAATGCAATCCGAGTTTTTCAAGCTCTGACTTTACCACCATTTTGCAACGGATGCATACCATATTCTTAATATAGAGTCTCAATTTTAATTTAATTTTTAAAATGTCCCTTAAAACTGAACCTGATAAGTTGTTATTCTAATTGGTTTTATAAAAATAAAAACAAAACTAATACCTCTTTATATTAATTTAAAGTTTAACTTATTTATTGTTGTCTAAACCCGGTATTTTAATCAATGTTAATAAGTTATGCCCAATATTGAATATGTGAATTATATAACTTAATTAAGTAATTGTGTAACAAGCCAGCATGTGTCACCATTTACCTTTGTATTATTATTCTAAAAATAATTTAAAAAATCAGAAAATGAAAAAAATTATTCTATTTGCATTCCTTTTTATTTTCTCTTTGGGTGCATCAACAGTATTTGCAGCTAATTCTGACCCGAATTCTGCTAAGGATAATCTTGCTGTTCCTGACAAGACGGAAAATAAATTATCTGAAGAAGAGATGTCTCGTCTGACAAAACGTGTTGAAGAAATACGTGATATGGATAAAACTAACATGACGGTTAAAGAAAAGCGGGAATTGAAAAAAGAACTGAAGGGGATAAAGGAAAACGTAAGGAGAAATGGTGGTGTTGTTTATATTAGTGCAGGTACCCTTATTCTTATTATTATTCTGGTAATCCTTTTAGTTTGATCGTAAGAATTACGTTACTTCCCTTAAATAATCATTTTACTGAAATATTTTTGATTCTCAAATTAATATAGTATGACTTCATAGATTAGGTTTAGGGTTAGTATAAGTTTGGAGATAGAGTTTAAGCAGGGTTAAACAAGGAGGAGTATTGGTGAAAACACAATTCTCCTCCTGTTTTTTAATATAAAAATCTATTTTGTTAAGCAGGCAGACATGCGAATTAATTAAGTTATGGGATCATATCAATAATATTAGCCAATAAATAACATTTTAATTACAAGATAAAGATGCACGAAGAAAAAGAATTATCTGATGCTATGTTATTCCTTCATAATGATCTCGAATCACCCAATGATTTATTACCTGTTTTTGATTTACCGGGGTCGATTCAAATTATGAAACATGACAGGAACTGGAAAAAAGGGGAACTTAATTCAATGATTCTTTTTAAATCTCCTGCAAAAACAATTTTGCTCCTAATATTGAATCCCAAAACAAAAATCGAAGCTTTACAGGTAAACAGATCAATATCCTTTCGGGTCATTGAAGGCAGATTGAATTTGCATATCAGAAAAGGATCTCTCACCATTAGTAAAGGTGAATTACTAACCCTATATGAAAAAACAAATTATAGTTTTGATTCGATGGAGGAAACGGCTTTCCTCTTAACTCTTGCATCCTGAGCTTTACAAAATTTGATAGTATTAATTATTCGGGGGAAAAATAAAGCCAATTAATATACTGTTCGAAAAGGTAAAATTTAAATGACAGAAAAAAACTACAGATAACCACAGCCCCACCAGAAAAGAGAAAAAATAAGGGAACCAGCCTTATACAATCGGGCAACGGGATAAGGTAGTGAATTCATTATACTTAAGATTAAGTTAATGTGTGAATTATGCAATTAATTCAAAGAATTATATAACGTTCACACAAAATTTTTCAGGTATTTTTATATTGGCTTATTTTATTCTTGTGTTAAATCAGCCATAATATATTTACCTGTACCCTATGAGGCTGCAAATCAGAAATATGGAAAGTGAACGTTGCAAAACAATAGTTAAGGAAGAACTGAACCGGCTGGGACTTCTCTATGATTCTGTTGAGTTGGGAGAAGTGGAATTAAAGGAGAATTTATCAGTTGAAGAATTACAAGCGATTAATGCAGCACTGAAAAAATCAGGACTTGAGTTAATAGTTGATAATACAAACCAGCTTATCGAAAAAATTAAAATGGCCATTAATCATCTGGTTTATTCCTCGGATGACCTCCTCAGACCAAACACTTCTGAATATTTAAGCAAAAGAGTCAACTACGATTACAATTACATCAGCAAAATATTCTCCAATGTTGAAGGAATAACCATTGAAAAATATATAATCCGGGAGAGAATTGATCGGGTAAAGAAATTATTGATAACAGGAAATTTCAGTCTCAGTGAAATTGCTTATATGTTACTTTACAGCAGTGTGGCACATCTTTCAAATCAATTTAAAAAAGTGACAGGGTTAACTCCTAATGATTTCAAGCAATTAATGGACACCCGATATCAAAAACCTGTTAATGCATGAAGAAGGTCGAGTCTTAGAGACTTTAAAAGCTTTAAAGGCTCTAAAAGCAAGAAAGGTTGCAGACAATTCTTTAACCAATTTTCGGCTTATTAAGAGCTTGTGGATAATCTGTCTCCTGATTATTATGCCAGCTCCCAATGTCTTATCACAGGAATATTTTCAGCAGGAGGTTAATTACAAGATTAATGTTACTCTCAATGACAGGCATCATGAATTAAATGCCATCGAAACAGTTGAGTATATTAATAATTCCCCTGATACAATTCGGTTTTTATTTTTTCACCTCTGGCCTAATGGCTATTCTGATAATCAAACCGGACTAGCAAAACAACTGTTTAGTCAGAAAGGGAAGGAAAGATTATTCAATGATCAGGCATTGAAAGGATATATTGATTCATTGAACTTTAATGTTGAAGGGCAGCCGGTTAACTGGAATTTAATACCGGGAGCACCGGATATCTGCCGGATTAATCTTAATAAGGCACTTTGTCCGGGTGACACTATAATGGTAAGCACTCCTTTCCATGTTAAGATTCCGGCTGGGGTAACTTCCCGATTAGGACATATAGGGGAATCATATCAGATATCCCAGTGGTATCCCAAACCAGCGGTTTACGATAAGTCCGGATGGCATCAGATGCCATATCTGGATCAGGGCGAATTTTATTCTGAATTCGGGAGTTTTGATGTAAGCATAACTTTGCCTGAAAATTATACAGTAGGCGCGACAGGGAACCTGCAAAGTGAAACAGAAGCTGAAAGACTTGATAAGCTTGCCGCCGACACTGCCTGGAAAAGGACCATTGACTATAGAGGAGCGGAATTTCCACCCTCTTCAGGACTGATGAAAACTTTGAGGTATACTGGAAATGAGATACATGATTTCGCATGGTTTGCCGATAAGCGATTCCATGTATTAAAAGGCAGTGTGAAACTTCCCGAATCCGGCAGAGAAGTGACTACATGGGTGATGTTCACCAATCAACAGGCAGATCTCTGGAAAGAGGCTTTGAAATATGTGAATAGCGCTATTTTGTATTTTTCAAACAGGATTGGCGACTATCCATATTTCACATTTACAGCAGTGCAAAGCGCCCTGACGGCAGGATCAGGGATGGAATACCCCGGATTAACAGTTATAGGTATTGCAGATGATGCTTACTCCCTTGATGAAGTTATTGCACATGAAATATGTCATAGCTGGTTTTATAGCGCTCTTGGATCAAATGAGCGTCGCTACCCGTTTATGGACGAAGGCATCACCAGCGCATACGAACTAAGATATATGAACGAAAAGTATCCCGGAAGGAAGCTTTGGGAAACATATTTTAATAACAGGAAACTGCCAGAATTCTTTCATATAGACAAAATGCCTGCTGAGAGAATACAGGAACTTGAATGGCTTGTTCAGGCACGCATGAACCTTGAACAGCCAATTAATATACCGGCAACAGATTACAGCTCCCTGAACTATAACCTTATTATCTATGATAAAGCAGCCATAGGTTTCAATTACCTGAGAGCCTGGTTAGGTGATTCCGTTTTTGATTCAACAATGCATAATTATTATCACACATGGAAATCAAAACATCCTCAACCTGATGATCTCCGCAGTATATTTGAATCCCACTCAGGTAAAAACCTGACATGGTTTTTTAACGATTTTACTAATACAACCAAACGGCTTGATTACAAAGTGGTTCGCTTAATGAATCAGCAACTTCTTGTAAAAAATATGGGAGAGATGGTATCACCTTTAATCATCTCCGGAATACAAGGCGATTCAACCTGTTTTGAGAAGTGGTCAGATGGTTTTAAAGGACGCAAATGGATAGATATTCCTCCTGGAAATTATTCTGAAATAAAAATCGATCCTCAGCATTTAATGCCCGAATTATACCGACTCAATAATAACATCAGGGAATCAGGCATTTTCCGTAAGGCTGATCCTATTAGATTCCAGCTCTTATATACTATTGAAGATCCAGAGAAACGAACTATAATTTATATACCAACAGTTAACTGGACAAGAGAAAATGGTTTTATGGCTGGTTTGACATTACACAACGGATTGCTGTTGTCCAAACCTGTGGAATACTTTGTTATGCCTTTCTATTCATTCGGGAATCCCAACCTTGCCGGATATGGGCAAATTTCATTCAACATCACACCCTATGATAATTTCATCAGGATGGCGACTATCAAACTGGAAGCTACACAGTTCGGAGCTCCCGGCAACCAAAATTACCATAAAATGATGGCCGGGATGGATCTCTTTTTCAGGAACAAAAAAGCAAATAATCCTTTACTGCAAAAGGTATATGGTATGTATACAGGGGCATCGGACCTATCTAAGATTAACCTTGCTGAAAAAGCAGACATGAGTTCTTACCTGCAGTTTGGATATATCCTTGAGAATGCAGGACTGGTTAATCCTTTCAACCTGATTGCCGCTTATGAATCAGGTAAATCTTTCCAAAAAACATCTTTAGAAATAAATTACAAATTCAGCTATTATGGAAAAGACCAGGGTTTGGACATTAGGTTGTTTGCAGGGACAATGTTGAAATATTCTTCTGAGGTTCCCTTCTATTCTTTTTCGGCAAGCGGCAGAAGCGGACATGAATTATATCTTTACCAGGGCACTTACCCCGATCGTTTCGGAGTTTTTCCGAAAAATTTCTGGTCGCGACAAATGACCTTAATTGAGGGGGGATTGGTATCACCTGTTAATGATAGTCTTGGCTATAGTCATAGGCTTATCTCTGTTTCCTTCTCCAGCAATTTGCCAGGGAAAGCCGGCAGGATGCCAGTCAAACCTTTTATTAATTTATTATTGAACGATCATGGTTTTAGCACTGGTCATAATTCGCCATTTTTCTATGAAGTTGGACTGAAAGCAGGCATATGGAACTTTTTCGAGATTCATATTCCTTTACTGGTTTCCGAAAATATTGGATCGCTCAGCTCATCAATCAAAGATAGGATACGTATAGTTTTAACCCTGGATTCATTTAAAAAAGTAAAGTTGAATGCCTGGAATAAGAATTAAAATATATATGTAATGGCTATCACCTCGTAGTAT
>Ga0307376_10003789_pt1 | contig 14047 bp, 25 predicted proteins | sample TR2MG_FD_202536 | JGI IMG/M metagenome (GOLD analysis project Ga0307376, IMG submission 202536) | Soil microbial communities from Risofladan, Vaasa, Finland - TR-2 | ecosystem: Environmental > Terrestrial > Soil > Coastal area > Acid sulfate soil | place: Finland: Risofladan, Vaasa | collected...
TGCCTCCAGTCGTGCCATCAGTGTCCATAAGCCCATGCAAAAGATCAAGGCGCTGCTGCACCGACGCATAAAGATAATTTGCGGGTACAAACTTTTGCCAAGAGCAACAACCCCAGAGCCCTAAATTCCTAAGAGTGTCACGCATTCCATTACGTGATCCATTCTCGATAATTGCGTAGGTTTTGCACTTGTCTCGATCTTCTTTTAAAGATAGCGAGTGCCGTTCCTTCAGTCGACTCCAAAATTTATCGGCAATTTCATCATCGGAAACGGTAATGTTAAAATTACCAGCAACGCATCCATCCCCCAGTAACACTCCAAGAACATAAGGGTCAATGGGAAGATTTTGTTCTTCAAACTGAACGGGTCCAACCATGGGAATAGAGTGATTTCTGTCCTTGCGACCCTGATTTTTGACGAGATGCAGAGTCTGTCGAATTTCGCTTAAGGATCGAACTTTCCACTCTTTGTTGCGATCGCGTTCTCCCTGGGTCTTTGTGAGCCAAAGGTGCTCGTCGCAGCAGTGAGTGGTGGCACCATCGCTCATCTCTACCTTGAAAATTGGCTTAATGCCTTGCGGGAATACGCCTGTGACTTCAGTGACTGAACCGTCGCCTGCGATCACTTTGTCGCCAACGCGAAGCTCTCCCATGGTCGTCCAGCCAGCAGGTGTCAAAACCTTCGCCCAAAGAGGCTCCGCTTTACCCGTGCCGCCCGCTGCAGCTAAAAGCATCACACTTCCTAAAGGGACAATGCCAGCAATCAACCATTCACGAGCTTTATCAGCATTGACGATGTCAAGAGCATCAACGGTTTCAATTTCTTCCTTGCCATGCACTCGTCCTTTGGCTTCATCAATGATCTTCTCGACATTTGATTGGCTCATCTTCAAGCCATGCTGCTCTAGCCAGTAACTAGCTTCGTAATAAATGCGAGCATCATTGGCATATAGCCCTACATAATTTTCAAAGACAGCGATAATTTCTTCGTAGGAAGGCTTGCCATCAGTATTCTTGTGGCGATTCTTGGAAACAATGGAGGTAAGAATGTCTTCCCTTGTAGCGCCTTCTTCTATGTAGTCACCAATGTCATAGCCATTTCCTGCAGGAAGATTGTTCCATTCCCACGAAAGAGGATCTGCATACAGCCACTGAGCACCAGGATTATCATTCTCCACTTCTGATAGGAAAGCCACTCCTTGTTCGTCGCGATCAGGAGCAAGTACTACTTGTCTGGTCTTGAACAAGTTGGAATAATCGCCGTTAGTGCGATATTGCTTGCTACCTCCTAGGAAAGTTACGCAAGGAAGATCAATATCCCACATGCTTTCGCAAGTAAGCTCTCCCTCGACGATAAAAATAGGCAAGCCAGTAGTTTCGCTTTTTTCTATGGCGTCGTGATACCGATAGGGAAGGATTTTGGCTTTTGCTTCTTGAAGTTGTGCTTTCTGCCCGTTTGGGGTTTTTTCAACAGTAGGAAAATCCTGCCAAATGCGCTTGGAACCACTGGTGTCATCACGGTGAACCACCACCACCTCTGTGCCGCTCGTGTCCCTATAAGAAAAGTCGTAATGGCCAGGTGCCCTATAAGGCTTTTCCCATCGAACCAACGGAGCTAAAGCATCCCTGATTTCAGCTCGATGAGCAGGAGAAGGGTCGTGCCAGCAGTTGTATCCGCCGGTATTTTTATTGACAGTGAAGTCATTGCCGCCACACGCCGGACATAAGTACTTGCCTTTTTCATTGCTGTCTTCTAACTGCTCAAGGTGGTCAAGGATGTTGAAAGCCATTCAGAGCTGAGAGGATAAGCGCTCCTCATCATGACACCTCAAATCAATGGTCGCAAGGGAATAAGGCACGTTTTAATCATTAGGTATGCTTATGGCCCAAAAGCTTGCCAAGGAGCATGATGGACTTAATGTGTGAAAGCCGTTAAGGAGGCCATGTCCAAAAGTTCTTACGAAGGCGGCAAGCGCCGCCGTCATTTCACCTTGTCTGACCAAGCTTATGACCATTTGACTGCTATTGCTAAAGAAGCCAGCCAATCTCGTTCGGAGACTATAGAGCGTCTTATTCGCTCTACATCTTCGTGGGAAGGAGGTTTCACCTTGTCAGACGAAGCATGGCCGTCCATGCGCGATCATTCACTCTCTCTTCAATCATGAACATTGCCCAGCTTATTGAGCTTTTGAATAAAGCTCTTGTTGAAAGCGGTCCTGAAGCGCCTGTTCTTCTTTCTTACGAAGAAAATGCAATGAGGGAAGGCTACAGCGAAGATGAAACAGAAGGTGTTAGTGATGTGCGTTTAGTAGACGATTGGCCCCTTCCTGGCAAAAGCCTTGCCGCTTACGAAGGCAAAAAGCCTCAAAAGGTTGTCATCTTTTACGACAATCATTACAAACTTGTTGATTCCTCCGCAGAAGAATGACTTCTTCTTCTTCTTCTTCTCTTACACTTCATAACTCCACTGATTTTGAACAAATGGACGCCATCGCTCAAGCTATGACCACCGACCGCCTTCTAGGACGATTCCAGCCTTTAGAGATTAGTTCCGAATCTTTTACTGCTGCCTACACTCTTGCTATTGGCGAACACGTCGAAAAAAATTACAAGGGGCTTTCTTATTTATCATGGCCTTTTGCTTTCCGCTACCTCAAGGAGCATTTTCCTACGTTATTTGTTTCGTTTGAGGAAAAGACCATGGGCTGGCCTGTTTTTGGTCAAGAAGGCTGCTGGCTACTACGTCCCTACCTGACAGATGGTTCCAGTCGCACTCCTGCGCTTGTGTTTCCCATCATGGATAACAAGCACCATGCTGTAAAGGATCTTGATGCCCGTCAAGTCAGCGACAACATTCAACGAGCTTCTGTTAAATGCATCGCCACGTTCACTGGTCTTGGCTTAAAGCTGTACTCTGGCGAAGACATTCCCAAAGGCGATGACGAGACAAAAGCGCCACAGACTCCTCTGCAACAGACCAGCCCGAAGCCTGCTGGTGCGGCCAAGACGGTTGCACCTTCTCCTCAGGCGGATACTGGTGGCACTTCTGAAGTCAGTGAGTTCGACGGCAAAGCAGCTCTTCTTGGCTTTTGCAAGGCCAATCCGCTTGGTTTTGTAGAAGAGCGCCACAGTCTGATGGCTGGCAAGACTGCTTTAGAGGCTCTTGGTCTTGCTAAAGGCGACGACATTAAAGACAGAGCCATGTTTGCCAATGTAGTTACCACCATGGTCACTTCATGGACAAAAGAAAAAGGCATCAAAATAGCAAAGACAACGATGGGAAAAGAAATTGACACTTTACGTGCTATTTGTGTTGAGGGTTCTGTTGAAGATGCTATTAAGGGAGTACAAGTGTTTGTAGAGGGAAAAAAGTAGATCTTGCTGCAGCGGCGTTTGCAAGAGTTTTTGCGGGCGCCCTCGCAGTGGATGATGACAACAATCCCATTACAACCGAGTCCTGATGGCTTCTTTTATTGATATTTCCCATTGCCCTGTTTGTGGTTCTTCCTGGCAAGGTGAGCCCATTCCCGAAAAAAGCCAGTATCTATTTGGAGAGAGCAAGTTCTTTGGCCGTGTGATTGCCATTAGCTCACGGCGTCAGGATCGCACTATTGCCTACCAATGTCCAGATTGTCACACTTGCTGGGACCGTGACACTCACAAGATTATCGATTCCTACGATCTTTCTTCAGAATTATGAAAGCCTTTTTGTTATTGACTATTGTCTTTTTATCACCTGCAGCTATGGCTTGTAACCAACCCGTTACAAGGCAAGGCATTTCTTGCCCTTCAGGCTATTACCGTTCAGGAGACTATTGCATTCCTAGGAGATAAGAGCAATAATGGCCTGTTACGACTTTATGCAGGCCATGCCTTCTTTTGAGCGCTACGAACCTAATCGCATCAGCTTGAACAAGAAAAGGCACTATCAATGCGTAGGGTTTCCTAACGTGCCAGACGGCATGTTGCTGCCATCCGTCACGACAGTGTTGTCGTCCATGGCGCCAGTAGGAAAGATCATGGCTTTATTGAACTGGCGCAAGCGCGTTGGCAATGATGAAGCAAATCGTCGCACACGCTTGGCTGCAAGCCGTGGCACATGGATGCATGGCGTCATTGAAGATTGGTTCAATGGGGAAGATATTGAGCATCATCTCGAAAAAGCAGGTGACTGGCTTCCTTATTACCAAGCTGTTGAGCCATTCCTGCAAGGCATTCAAGAACCCTTGCTAGTAGAAAGTGCCGTGGCCTGGTTCAGCGAAGAGCAAGGGCAAGGTTTCAGCGGCACCTTAGATATGGTGGCGCAAATGACTGATGGAAAAGTTGCGCTGCTCGATTGGAAAACTTCGTACAAAGAAAAGCCCGATTATCAACTGGCTGACTACAAGCGACAATTGGGAGCTTATTCCATGGCTGCAGAACAAATGTATGGGCAAAGCATTGACGAAGCTTGGTGCGTGATTGCTTGCTACGACCCGGAAAAGAAGGAGGTGGAACCCTCTCTACAGCTCTTGCACCTTAATGATTTTGAGCTTTTTAGCCAGCAGCGCATCATGGAAGACACTGTGCAACGATATTTCACACAGTGGTATCCAGGCGGGAAAGCGTTTGCACTTACAGCCGATAAAGGGTAATATAAGCGAGCCCTAAACAAGGGCATCTATCCCTCCTACGGAGAAACACCATGGCCAACAGGCCCCCCATTACCGCCGGTATTGACCTCACTCCTGATTTGCTTAATGCAATCAAAAAAGCTGGTCCCAATGAGCGCGGAAACTACAGTCTTGATATGGCTGTTTGGCCTAACGAGAAGCGGTCTTCTGATCGCGCCCCTAACTTCACGGGTAGTATCAAGATAAAAGGCGACACGGGAGGACCGAAAGGCTATGCCAGTGTCTGGCAAAACGAAACTGCATCGTCTGACGATCTTTTCTAAACCTTGATCACGGGCGCTTCGGCGCCTTTCTTTTTTTCTAAAACCATGTTGCTCAACGACAAAGAAATCAGCAAGCTTGCTGAAGATGATTTATTCATGCCTTATGTGGGAGAAAAGCTTCGTACGCTTGACGATGGAACAAAAGCTATTTCCTACGGCCTTTCCCAAGCAGGTTATGACATTAGGCTTTCCCCTGATTCCTTCATGGTTTTTGATGGAAAGCAATTTAGAAGTTGGGATAATAAGCCTGTCCTCGACCCCAAGAATGCAACATTTAGCCCTTCGCTTGCTCCTTTGGTTACTGGCGTTCATGGAGCTTTTTTTGTATTGCCTCCTCATAGTTTTGGGCTTGGTGTAAGTCTGGAACTCATCTCAATGCCAGCCAATATTATTGGTCTTTGCGATGGCAAAAGCACCTACGCTCGTTGTGGCGTCATCATCAACGTAACGCCCATTGAACCTGGCTGGACTGGTTATTTGACCATGCATATTGCTAATCCCACAGCATTTCCAGTACGCATCTATGCAAATGAAGGTATCGTTCAAGTTATGCTTGTCAAACTTTCAAGCGACGTAGAGCATGCTTACACTGGTCTTTATCAAGATCAAAGCGCTAAAGTTCATCTAGCTGCTGTTTAGCTTATGAGCGCTCTTGAAGACCAATTTCTCGGCATTTGGCAAGCGCACTATCCTCAGTTGATTCTTGAAAGAGAAATCTCTGATATTGATGCGTGGGAAAAAGATTATCAAGAGCGCTACTCAAAAAGTAAACGCTCTAAAAGGTATCGTCTTGACTTTGCTCATTCCCAGTCTTGCACTGGCATCGAAATCCAAGGTGGCGTTTATAGTCGTGGCCGCCACGTCACTGGTTCTGGTTACGAGCGAGATTGCAAGAAATATAATCTTGCCTATTCAAGCAATTGGACAATCTTTCTTCTTACGTCTTCCATGGCCAAAGACTTGACTTGGCTTTCTTTGATTGCTGCTCATATGAAATCTTCTTTATTTCTTCGATAGCTTTCATTGAATCGACTATTAATTCTTCGGCGGCTGCTAAATCAGTATCTCGTTGATCAATAGCTTGTCGTAGTTGAATATTTTCTAACATCATGCGTTGAAGGGCAGTGTTCATTAACGACCAACCTTCAAGAAGATTCTTTGCTACGGGTCGTAATTGATCAACACTTTGACAATCGTCAATGGCTCGTTTGTTTACCATCATGGCAAATTCACGTTCTGTTGAATGCTCGAACGGTCCCATAACAGTCATGTATTTCTTCCCATCGTAGCCAGTCATCTGCACGGGAATGTTAAACGACATAGTTTTTTGCTGCTTCCTTAGATGATAAAGCAATGAAAAAGGACTTAGCTTTCAACAAAGGCTGAAAAAGCCGAAAAGGATAGTACGGAAGCCCGAAAGCCTTGCCACCATTGCCTTGTGCTAGTAGTATGAGCAAGTGTTTGCAGGCCGTTAATGGCTAATTTTCCTTCCATTGATCCTCTTGGTGACGGACAAAGCTATCTTGCTTTGGTTGATTCCATGGGAAACAGTTTGTCCATTGTGAACGATGCGCGGCAAAGCTTTGATGGACACTCTAAGGAATGGTCAAAAAAAGACGGAAAACTTTTGTCGTATTTAGCCAAACATCACCACACCAGTCCATTTCGTGGGGTTGTTTTTAAATGGCAAGTAAAAGCTCCTTTGTTTGTTGCTAGACAATGGTGGAAGCATACAGTTGCCTCTACTTATGTGGATGATCAATTGGGATGGAACGAAAAAAGCTTTCGTTATTGTTCAGCAGAGAATGCAGAATTTTACTTTCCCAAGACATTTCTCCAACAAAGTGAAAACAACCGTCAAGCGTCTGCAGGACCGTTGCCTGAGTCATCCCAGGCAATGGCCGCTTATCAATACGGACGCTCGTTAAGAGTGGCTATAGAAGCTTACGAAGAACTTCTGCATGCAGGCGTAAGCAAAGAACAAGCGCGAGCCATTCTTCCTGGCGCCATGTATTCTTCTTTCGTTTGGACTTGCTCTTTACAGGCATTGTTTAATTTCATCAGTCTCAGAATAGGCAAGGATGCTCAAGGAGAAATTGCTGCCTACGCCAAAGCATTGTTTGACTTAGGGCTGCCAGTTGCCCCCGAGGCTTTTGATGCTCTTGCCTCCAATAACTATCAATTTTGATCATGCACGACCCCATCAACCCTTCTCATTACACGACTGGCGGCATTGAATGCATTGATGCCATGGAAGCGTCAATGAGTAAGGAAGCCTTTAAAGGCTTTCTTAAAGGTAATTGCCAAAAATATTTGTGGCGTTATGAGCTGAAAAATGGCTCTGAAGACCTCAAAAAGGCACAATGGTATTTAGAAAGATTGATTAATACTTGCGAAAGCAAGGAGCAATCCGTTCACGACACTAAGCAAGCTACTAAAGAGGTGATGGAGCATATAATTGCTTCTGATTACGATCCAGACGATTACATGATCAGTGGTTGCCCTGACGGCTTCTGTCCGTTGCCTAATGTGCGCACTGGCCCGTCAGAGCCTATGTTCCCTCCAGTCAACTAGCCATTCCTAGGTTCAAGGAAGGAGGCCATCTAACCGCTTGCTCTTTTTCCTTATGAATGGGAACAATGCGTTGAGTTTCTTCCATCCATTGCTCCCAACTACCCACTTCTGTGTAGGCACTAACCAAACTATTAGATTGCACCCAGCTCGTCAGTAAGTCCTCGCGCCTGTCAGTCCAAAATCCCTGCGGGCGCCACCATTCAAATAGAGGCAAGTTACTTTTGCTCGCGTTACACCTTAAGCAGGAAGGGGCAAGATTGAATTTAGCAAAATGCGGCCCGCCCTTACTTTTAGGAACAATGTGATCCAGAGTCAGCTTCTCGTGCCATTTTCCGCAATATGCGCAAGCTGACTGTCCTAGGGGGCCTCGTAATGGATAGTCTTCAAAGATGCTTCTACGGAATTGGCGCTTGGCTTCCCCAGGGCGTAAAACAGACAGAGAATACAGAAGATTTTCAGGTCCATTGTTTTGCCTCATGAAACCAACATCTTGGCTTGTCTTAGCTTAAAAGACCAAAAGCAAGGGTGCGATAAGTTTAGAATAAGTGAAAGTTTGTCTTTACATCGCAGTGAAAAGTTGGCAAGAACGAGCCGCTGATTTGGCCGTCAGCGTGACGGCTGGGATGCTTTTAGCTACTGGCGGCATGATGATGAGCATTGGCTTCCAGCAGGCAAAAATTACTTCGCAAGTTGAGACTATTGCTGACAAGCTTGATGGCCTCACAAATAACATGAAAGAATTAGAGTTGCGTGTGCGTTCTTTGGAGATTCGACGCTAAACTTGTAGTAAAGCTTTGGAGACGCTTATGGAACCCGTTGAATGGTTTGTTGTTGGCGGCATCATTGTTGCAGCAGTTGACCAACTGCTTGATTACTCCCCTTGGAAAAGCAACAACGTTTTGCAGTTGATTATTGACGGCCTGAAGACTATTTTTAAAGTCGGCAAGTAAGGCCATAAAATGGAAGACATTGCCAATACATGGCAAGGAATTAGCTCCCATGCAAAAAACGTGGGGGCACGTTTTCCTGCGCTTGTAGCAGCACAATGGGCATGTGAAAGCGGCTTTGGCAAGCACTTGTCTGGCAGAAACAATCTGTTTGGCTTAAAAGGAAGAGGTTTAACTGTTGCTACTAAGGAATTTTACGATGGTCAATGGGTGACAATTAATGACAGCTTTATTAATTTTCCTTCTAGAGCTGCATGTATTGAATATTTAGTCAGTCGATGGTATAAGGACTGGGGTGGGCTCAAAGGCGTCAACAATGCTGCTGATAGAAAGGCTGCTGCTCGCATGCTAAAAAGCGAAGGTTATGCCACTGACCCGTCCTACGCAATTAAACTAAATCATCTAATGGACAAATACGCCCCGCTTTCTCCCATGGCTTCCATTCTGCTCAGCTCTGCAGCGAAATATTACAAAGAAGAACCTCATCAATTAGCAGGATGGAACTGGTTGCAAGAGGAACTAACACCAGAACAACTAGAGGAATTTGCATCCATATATCGCTCAGGGCCTCCTCCAAAGCCATCTAACCCCTTGGAAGTGCCGTACTTCAGTCAGCGTGACAATGCCTCAGGGCAAGGCATGCGTGAGTGCTTTAGCAGCTCCTGCGCGATGGTGGCAGCATTTTATGGAAGAGTGAGCAGCGATGATAAGTACAATGAGATTCGCGCTCGTTATGGCGATACTACTGACAGCAGCGCACAAATTAAAACCTTACAAAGTCTTGGTTTGAAGCCTGTCTTTCGACAAAATGTCACTAAGCAAGAGCTAGAAGCAGAAATCAATGCTGGGCGACCTTTAGCTGTTGGATGGTTACATCAGGGTTCCTGTAAGGCTCCTTCTGGAGGTGGTCATTGGAGCGTAGCAGTAGGCTTTAATTCCACGTCAACTATTCATATGGATCCAAACGGCAACGCCGACATCGTGAATGGAGGGTATAAAAGAGCGACGGGTGGTAAATACGTATATTATGCCAACCAATACTGGCTACCAAGGTGGTCCGTACAAGGAATTGCAGATGGATGGGCTTTATTTATCAGACCATAGACGCTACAGTTTGATCAAGACTTAGAACAAAATAGAACTAGACCGTCAGACCATGACAAAAGAAACTTTTATTAATGCGTTTTGTTACGAAGCAGGAATGTGGGCTGCAACTAAATTGCCTCCTCTTGCTCTTCAGCCATGGTTCAAGCTTCTTATGGCTCATTCTCTTCCTTTTTGGACTATATGGAAAACGGCTTTGACAATGAAAGTCGCAGATGAACAAGCCGTTGTATTAGCAGAGCAATGGGAAAAAGAGGAGCGAGATCATCGGGCAGAAGCGCTTGCAATCAAAGCGCAAGCGCTATTTCCTAAAGCTACCATCACTGCACTTCCTGATGCTATTGTCCCTTCCGTAATGATTATTCATGAACCACCTCCAGAAGCTAGCGATGCCGTAAAAGCGCTTGGAGGAAAAATTCGTATCACTTGGCAACTAAACGGTTAAGCTAAGAAAGCAGCATTATTTCCATGGAAGTTGTCCTAGGTCTCGCTTTATTTTCAGCGGGGATGGCTCTCACGGGGCATCTTTGGAAATATCATATTCTTCCGTATCATCCTTCTTGTCCTCTAAAACCTGCCGTGCGTCAAGCGCTTGAAAGATGAGATTATGCAGTTCCATATAGTGATTTAAACCATCGCCATAATCTAAGCCAAAAACGTCATACATGGCCCAACGATAAGAGCCCTTGTTTTTCACTTCAGCCTGATACATAAGCCTGCAAATTTGCCTAAAGGCTCGCGTCTTGTCACCGTGATCTGCACTATCCCACCAAGCTTGATCTTCGGCTTCCTCTTGCTTTTGGAAGGAACGGTAGGCTTTTCTGAGTTTCTCAAGTTCAGGGGAATTTAATAAATCATTCACTTGCCGTTCACTAGCAGCTTTAGCTCTTTCCACTTTTTTAATTCTGTTTGATGGTAGTTTAACCACGAGTCAATAGCTTTGACGATGCCGTCGTAAGCTTTGACGGAAGATTCTTCATTGCACATCAGCTCTTGCAAAGCTTCTCCAATGGCATCATGCTGCTGCTGTTCGTGCTTTTTAGGAAAGTCCATGTTTCAACAGCAGAGGCATTAATTATACCAACTCTCGCCAGCCCAGAAGGCCAGTTGCCTTCTCAGAAGCGCTGCATTGCACAGTCAGCATCAGAATGTCACTAACACCATCAATAGTGCGTCCTAAGCTCAAAGCCAAACCACTGTCAGGAGTGAATTCCAGAGCCCCTCTAGAAGATGTCAATCCAGCGCCAATAACCGTGCCTCCGCTGAAGGTGCCGCTGCTCATAGTCTGCACATTTCCTCTCCCATTGTCTGCCTCCAACCAAGTGCCAGTAATGGTGGGATTAATAACAAGGCGCCATTGTGCGACTATATTTGTAGTTTGTTTTCCTCCAAGACACACATCCACTTGGCTAGGAACGATCACATTATCCGTGCGACCGCTGACCATACGAATGGCTGCCACCATTGTCTCAGAGGAAATATCTATAAAGTTAGACGCGCCTCTGCCTGCTATAAAAATAGGACCAGATGGCTGATAACCTCCCTCACTAATTACAGTGCAACACACTTGCTTAAGAGTGGCAGCAGAATCAATAGCAGAAGAATTATGAAGGCGATACGAAACTGGCAAAATAGCCGATGTCATATAAACGCTGTTAATAACATTGGCATGATTAAATTCATGGCAATATACAAATTCTCCGTCCACGACAAAACCAACCCTCACTCTGCCAACGCCTAACCATTCCAAATCAGTGGTGAAAATATTGGCTTTACTAAAATCAAACGATGGGAAAGAATTAATGTTCCATTCGCTTTGTGGCACTACAGTTTCTACTGCTGCTCCACTTACAAAACTACGAATGACTAGCTCAATAACAAGACCATTGGCTCTTACAAAAATACCATTATTATCATCAAAATATCCTACTTCCTGAACCAATCCTTCTTGCAAAGAGCTGCCTACAAAACTTGCAAGGATAAGAAGGCTTTTGCCTGATTGATAAGGAAAATATTGACGACTACGACGAAGCGTAGTGTCTCCAGAGGCCGTGGTCGTTTTTAGTTCCAATGAACTTTCATTTGTTAAAAAATTAACAGTAGCGCTGCCAGTAAGTTGCTCATCCCATATGTCAGTGCGCTTGTCATGGCGCATGATGCTTTCAAATAAAGTAAAAGGCTGACTGAAGCGTTGCCGTGCAAAGGCATCAAACATGCCACTATCTGGGCCTTTTTGAATGACTTGCCCGCGATGATCAGCTTCTATGTGAGTTTCAAACTGCTCGCCACCACGAATAACTTGCCCCATGGTTAATTTTCCAGCTCAATCATTTGACCGTTCTCTAATTCTAGGAACACGCCGCTTCCCATTAACAAATAAAGGCGAGAAATTCCTCTTTCTAAGGACTTTCCTAAACCAAGGCCAATGGCTAAGATCATTAAACCACTCCAACAATGCCAGAAGCAGTGGTTAGCGTGCTTCTCACTCTTTTGACATGCAAGGGAAGAAAGCTACCACCAGGCACATTAAAGAAAGTAACGGGCGTGGTATCGCCAGAACAAATTAAGCTTATATTGCCAGTGAAACCAACGTATAAAGCAGCAGTGACTGCTGCTAAATCAGCACCGTCATCAGGAGCGATGGTAAAAGCAGAAGAGCCTTGAAGGCTTTCAATGCTTAATTCCCCTTCAACGTCCAAGGGACTACCGTCAAGGTCGCCCCCAATTAAAACTGCTTCATACTGTTCGTTGTTGACAATACGCTGAGCCATAGTCGTTTAATCTATTGTCTTTTTATTATCATAAATACAATAGGCTTCCCCATGTGCCATCGCTATTTGTTTCAAACGCACATACCATGCTTTGAGGCGCATAGCCACAACCCAAGGCGAATTGATAGAACTGTCTAGTTAAAGACATGGCATTCACTTCTTGGCATTGATGAATGATTTCCTGGTAACCAGCAGTATCGCTTGTTGTTTTATCACAAGAAAAACGATGGGAAAAGGAATAGGAATCAGTGAAAGCCATGGCAAAGAAAAAGGCCAGCCCGTAGGCTAGCCCTGCATAGTGCGCTTGTCAACCGTGCCCTTGTCCAACTGTTTTCTTTTTACCACGCCGTTGAGGTCGTGAATGCGCCCCCTGCCCGATAGATGTGGTTTTTGGTGCTCCTGGCGTGTGCTCACGCTTAAGTGCTGCACCGCCGCCTTTACTCTTGACTGCCATTGAAAAATGGAGAGGAAGTTAAAGCTTAGCCAGCCCAAGGAAGCCCTGCGGCTTCAGTGGGGGCGTGCTTTTGATCAAGCTGAGACTGAAGGGCCGCTTCAATTTCCTCCACTTTCTCGTCGCCACCAAGCTTTTCCTTCACCCATTCCACAACGATTTCTTCGCTAAGGGAATCAAAAGGAATCATTGTCTCAGGGTCAGGCTGCTCTAGTCCAACGCTGCCATAGGCACCCGCAGAATAAACTGCGTCTTTGGCATCAATGGTGTAATGAGCAGTTGTGACCACTCCGTCAGCAGTGTGGCGGATTAGTTGCGCAATGTGCCAGTTAAATTCAGTTGTCATGGGAAAACAATGTCTCTAAGGAATTCTACAGCACTGGCATTTCATATTTCTGCGTTGTGTTGCAGTAGTGCTTAAAGATTACTTCGCTAGTGTTTCCGGCCCATGCTGCTACCTGCGGTACGGGAATCCCTGCCTCAATCCAGCGACTGATAGCAGTGTGACGACAGTCATATGGCCTGTACAAATGGGAGATCAAACCAGCCTGATGCAATGGTGCCATCTTTTTGCGGAAATAGCTTTGGAATGCCAATCGATTCCACGGGAATAAGAAGAGATCGTCATGCGGAAGTTTCTCCAAGATTGCCTGACACTTTGCATTAAGTGGCACCCATCGTTTCTTGTTGGTCTTTGTGCTCTCTTTAAGGCCGTGCGTCAGCGTGTAGTTTCGATGCACCAAGATGCGGTTTTCTTGAATATCGGCCCATGTAAGTGCGCGTACTTCGCCTGTTCGCATCGCGGTTTGAATCATAAATTCGGTATATAGCGACCAGTCAGTAGAGATGTAAGTCCGTTTAGCGGCAAGGGCTGCAAGTACCAATCCAATTTCGTTGCGTGGAATAACAACGATTTCGTCATCACGTTGCGGTGCTTTGGGCATTCGAAAACTAGCAAGCGGATTTCGCGGCAGATATGCGATGTCCTCTTGTGACGCCCAGCGAAAAATGCTTTTGAGATACATTGCAACACGTCGAGCTGAAAGCACAGGCTTTTGCCCGAGCACCCAGATCATGATTTGCCGCGCCTGTTCGATGTCTTGGATTGGGCAACGCTTTAACCACTTGCCAGTCTGCCCATAATCAGAGACAAGGCTGGTAGGGCATAAAGAAATGGAACGCTCGGCAACGTAAGCGTCCCACAATTCAGCAAGAGTCATGAACGCAGACTCGGGGTTTGTAACCCCAATCTAGGCCCAGATTTG
>Ga0307376_10003792_pt1 | contig 14041 bp, 11 predicted proteins | sample TR2MG_FD_202536 | JGI IMG/M metagenome (GOLD analysis project Ga0307376, IMG submission 202536) | Soil microbial communities from Risofladan, Vaasa, Finland - TR-2 | ecosystem: Environmental > Terrestrial > Soil > Coastal area > Acid sulfate soil | place: Finland: Risofladan, Vaasa | collected...
TCGTCCTCTCGACGTGCGCCGCTGCCTGGGCTGCAGCCGCACCTGCGTGCAGTATGGAGTCGGGTATGTCCTTGGCGCCTGATGCGGTCCCCGCGACGAAAACGCCGTCTATGCTGGTTTTCCCCGGGTAAAGGTCCTCGTCTGTTTCCTTGACGTAGAAGAATTCGTCCGGCTGCAATTCCTCCCCGGCGAACAGGTTCATGTATTCCGTATTGGGGAGGAGTCCGACCGACAGAACCACCATGTCATGTTCCGCCTGGGCGAGATGCCCGCCGTTATCGATGTCTTCGTAAAAGAGGGTGAGGTTCCCGTCTTCCTTTTCTTCTATCTTGGCAACCCGACCCTTGACGAAATTGGTACCCATGCCCCTGGCCTGCTGATAAAACTCGTCGTATCCCTTGCTGAATGCCCGTATATCGATGTAATAGACCGTAACGTCAGCCAGGGGCAGCGCGCCCATGATGAGCTGGTTATGCTTTATCGAATACATGCAGCAGACCCGGGAACACAACTCGTTGTTGACCGTCTGGTCTCTTGAGCCGGTGCAGAGGATGAACGCTATGCTTTCCGGTACCTTGCCGTCGCCGGGCCTCAGAATGGTATTGTAGGGTCTGGTGGGTGCCAGAAGCCGGTCCATCTGCATGCCGGTAATGACGTTCTTGAATTTGCCGAAACCGTACTGGGGTTTGGCGTCCGCCGGGAAAAGCTTGAAGCCGGTGGAGACGATGACCGAACCGACTTCCGCTTCCACCATCTCTTCCTGCATGCCCATGTCGATGGCACCGGCAGGACAGGTGGCGATACACTGACTGCACTGTGAGCATACCCCGCAGTCCAGGCATCTGCCGGCGCTGTACAGCGCCTCCTCTTCCGTCATGGGCTGCTCAACTTCCGCAAAGCCGGTGACTTTTTCCTTTAAGATCTCCTTCTTGGCCACGGGGGCAAGGGTCGTGTAACTCCGCTGCCGGGCGATGACCTCTTCCTTGTCGACAACCGGCAGCCGGTAATCGAACTCGGCCCCTTCCAGGGCTTCCCCTCTCAGGTAGCGGTCGATGTGGAAGGCAGCCCTTTTGCCCTGTCCCGCGGCTTTGACGATCATGGAAGGACCGGTTACCACATCGCCACCGGCAAACACGCCGGGAACAGGCGTGGCCAGGGTAGCCGGATCCACGATCAGGCGGCCGTTTGCACCGGTCAGTTCTTTGTGCCCGGCGGTAAAGTTCAACTCGGCCCTCTGGCCGATGGACGCGATGACAGTGTCTACGGCCGTTTCTTCTTCCGTACCCTCGATATAGGTAGGGTTAAACCGCTTGGTTTCGTCAAAGATGGACTTCACGGCTATGGTCACCAGGCCGGTTACGGAGCCATTTTTACCTTTGATCTGCCGGACCCCTTTGCCATGGTGGAATTGAATGCCCTCGTGCCGGGCCCCTTCCACTTCCTCCGGGGTGGCCAGCAACTCGTCCTCTTTTTCCAGGGAGTACAGATGCACTTCCCGGGCACCCAGTCGCAGCGCACTGCGGGCGGTGTCGATGGCCACGTTGCCGCCGCCGATGACCGCTACTTTTTGCCCCAGGCGCACAGTCTCGCCGAGGCTCATTTTCCGGAGAAAATCCACACCGTAAAGCACGCCGGCCAGGTCCTCGCCCGGTACACCCATCTTGGCCGGTCCCTGCAAGCCGGCAGCGACGAAAACGGCCTCAAAGCCCTGGTTTTTCAGGTCCGCGAGGTTTTCCACCTTCACGCCTGTTTCGATCTCCACCCCCAGAGCCGTCAGGTTTTTGATATCCCTCGCCACGACATCCTTGGGCAGCCGGTAGGCCGGTATGCCCAGGCTGAGCATGCCGCCCGGGACCTTTTGCGCCTCAAAGACCTTGACCTTGTACCCCCTCTTGGCCAGGTGGAAGGCGCACGTAAGGCCCGCCGGCCCGGAACCGACAACGGCCACTTGCTTCCCGTCCGGCTCTTCCGGAGCTTTATGCTCCGGTTCAGCGTGCCCGCCGTAATAACGGTCCGCCAGAAACCGTTTAATCCTTCGGATCGGGACGGGTCCTTCCAGACTACTCCTCGTGCATTCTCCTTCGCACAGCGCAAAGCAGGCTCTCCCCAGACTGCCGACCAACGGCGTGTCTTCGAGAACCAGGTTGAAGGCTTCATCATATTTTCCGGTCCGGGTGAGGGCGACGTAACCGTGGGCTTTAACCCCCGCGGGGCAGGTGTACAAACACGGGGAAGAACCCTGTCTTTCAATGACAGCCTTCTTGGGGACCGCCTGCGGGAACGCGATATGGGCCGCCCGCCTGGCCACCAGATCGAAGTTGTACTGATCAGGCACGGCCACGTTGCAAGTCATTTCACACTGGCGGCAGCCGGTACACAGGTTATGCTTCACAAAGGTCGGCTTCTTCCGGACACGGACCTTAAACCTGCCGTTGCCGTTCCTTGTGATCTTGTCCACTTCCGAATAAATCATCACGTCAATATTCGGGTGATGCTGGGTAGCCGCCATCTTGGGCGTCGAAATGCAACTGGCGCAGTCCAGGGTGGGGAAGACTTTACTCAGCAGGATCATCTTGCCCCCCACGCTTGGCGCCTTTTCCACCAGTAGAACCTTATAACCCATGTCGGCGAGTTTAAGGGACGATTCCATGCCCCCCAATCCACTGCCTACAACCAGAATATCATAATTCATATTCTATCCCTTCCTGGAAGGACCTAGTTTTTTCAGCGCCTCCGTGAACTCCTTCATATGGTTAGTAAACGGCTCGGCGCAGACCGAACAGATACCCGACATTCTCACTCTCTGCGGTTCGAAGCCCTTTTGACTAAGTAGATCCTTGGCCTCTTGAGCGATATGCGCCGTCCTTTCGGCACAATCCGGAAGGAATGCGCATTCTTCCCCGTCGGTGGCCAGAAAAACTCCGTCAAAGCCTTGTTCCACCGCGTATAAAACCCATTCGGGCTTAACACCGCTGGAACAAGGCATACTGATTACGACTACCGTAGGCGGGTAGTGCATATGAGAGCTGCCGGCCAGATCTATCCCGGGATCCGAAATGTTGTTGGTGGAAAAGACAAGGATCCTAGGGGAGATATCCTTGCCTTCTTTCGCTTGCCCTGTCATGCTACTTCATCCTCTTGACATACAACTTGAAGGTTCCCCCGTCATCAATGACACCCAGATATTCATGTCCCATCTTCTTCGACCAGGCCGGAATATCTTTTTGGGTCCCGGTGTCGGTGGCCAGAACCTCCATGATTTCCCCCGCCTTTACGTCCACGATGGCCTTTTTCACCGCAAGGATAGGACCGGGGCACGAAGTTCCCCGCGCGTCGACAACCTTGTTTACCTTGATGCTTTTCAGTTCTTCCGTAGTCATGTACATTTCCTCCTAAGCTGTATTTTCATTCACCAAGTTTAATAACTCCGGTTTTCAGCCGGAAAGCTGCGTCCGGTTTTCACGGCTAAAGCCCACCTCCGGCGGCTGCTCCGGAAGCCTGTTGTTATCCCGCATTCCGGCGACCGGGAGCGGTCCCGGTCAGGAGGTTCCCCAGGCATCGACCACCGTACTTCTTTCCATCTCCTGTGCTGTCACCTCAAAAACCCCTCCCCCACTGTATTTGCCTCCGGTAATGCAGCCTAACTGGTTGATATCCGGCAGATCAGCTGAAAGATGTGCTCCATAACCTCGTAAATCTCCGTTTTTTGCACCCGGTAGTAGATGTTGCGCTCCTCCCGCCGTTTGGCCACGTACCCTTTGGCCATCAGGATCTGCAGTTGCTGCGATATATTGGACTGTTTGGCGCCCACCCGGCCCGCGATGTCCCCCACGCTCTTCTCCCCGTCCCGCAGGGAGCACATGATCTCCACCCGGACCGGGTTGGAAAACCCCTGGAGAAAATCGGCCACCTCCCGGCATTCGGCGCGGGTGGGTTTTATGCCGTAGCGGTCTGCTTCCCTTTCCATGCCAACTCCTCGTAATATTAATAGTTTAATGATCGTTAATATATTACTGTAGAGACAGCCTGGTTGTCAACACCCTACGGCTCTTTTGTGAAAAAAATCCCCCGGCGGCACCGGGGGGAGAAACCAGCCCAAAAGACTCAAACCCGGCGCGAGCCTACCCGAAGGACCGTCCAGGGAACGGGGGAGTCCCCACCACAGAGTTCCCGGTGCTCCCCCCTCCCCGCCACTTGGTCTTAAGGTCCTTAGCTCATTTGTTTTCCATCCTGATCCTTTCTACGTACGCGGCTGCCTGGGCCGCCGCCGCGCCGGCATGCAGTATGGAGTCCGGTATGTCCCGGGCACCGGAAACCGAACCAGCCACGAATACACCCTCAATGCTGGTTTTACCCGGATTCAGATCCTCCTCCACCTCCCGGACATAGGCAAACTCGTCCAGAGCCAGATCACCGCCGGCAAAAATACCGTAAGCCGAGGTGTTGGGTAAAAGCCCCGTGGCCAGCACCACCAAGTCGTGTTCCTTTTGGAGCGGCCCCCCGCCGCCTGAAACATCCTCGTAGGATACCATCAGATTGCCGTTTGCCAACTCACTGATACCGGCCACCCGGCCCTGGACGAAGTTGGTGCCCATGGCCGCGGCCTGGTGGTAAAATTCCTCGTAACCCTTGCCGAAGGCCCGGATATCGATGTAATAGACGGTCACGTCGGCCAGGGGCAGGGCGCCCATCATCAGCTGGTTGTGTTTGACGGAGTACATGCAACACACCCGGGAGCAGAGGGGATTGTCGACCGTCTGGTCCCGCGACCCGGTGCACATCACGAACGCTATATTGTCCGGCACCTTGCCGTCGGAAGGCCGGAGCACGGCATTGTAGGGCCGGGTGGGCGCCAGCAGGCGGTCCATCTGCATGCCGGAGATGACGTTCTTGAACTTCCCATATCCGTACTGCGGCTTAAGGGCGGCGTCAAAGAGCCGAAAACCGGTGGCCAGTACCACGGCGCCGGCCTGAATTGTCTCCACCTCTTCCCGCATGTCCAGGCGCACGGCATGGGCCGGACAGACCGCCACGCACTGGTGGCACTCGGCGCAGACCCCGCAGTCCAGGCACCGTCCCGCACTGTACCGGGCCTCCTCCTCGGTAAGCGGCAACTCCTCCCCCTTTATCCCCGAACCCGCCGCAAGGGTCTCCTCCACCGGAGGCAACTTCTGGTATGTCTTCTGCCGGGCGATGACCTGTTCCCGGTCCACCACCGGCAACCGGTCGTCGAAGGAAGCTTGCGTCAACTCCTCGCCCCGCAGGTACCGGTCCAGGTAGAAGGCGGCCCGCCGCCCCTGCCCGGCTGCGTCAACGATCATGGAAGGTCCGGTAACCACGTCGCCCCCGGCAAAGATATACGGGACGGCCGTCTGCAGCGTTTCCCGGTCGGCGGTTATGGACCCGCCGGAACCCAGCGGCAACAGGCCCTCGAAAGGTCCGGTTTCCGGCGACAAACCGATGGCCACGACGGCCAGATCGGCAGGCACGGAAAACTGCGAATCATTCACCGGCACCGGCCGGCCGGTTGAATCGGCCGCGCCCATCCTGATACATTCCACTGCGGCCAGTTTTCCCGCGGGGCCGGTAAAGGCCACGGGAGCGGCCAGATAGTGAAATTCCACGCCTTCCCTTTCAGCTGCTTCAATTTCCCAGGTGTGGGCCGGCATGGACTCCCGGTCACGGCGGTAGAGCACCATCACCCGGGCCGCCCCCTGGCGCTTCGCCACCCGGGCCGAGTCTATGGCCACGTTACCACCGCCGGCCACCAGGATGGTCCGGCCGGTTAGGGACATCCCCTCCCCGGTGTTAACCCGGCGCAGAAAGTCCATGGCCCCCATCACGCCCGCCCGGTCTTCCCCCGGCACCCCCATGGGTAAGGAACCCGGGGTCCCGGTGGCCACGAAGACGGCATCGAAACCAGCTTCCTTCAGGCCGGCCAGGTTTTCCACCCGGACGCCCGTTTCTATCTCCACCCCCAGGCCGGTAACGTTTTGGATATCGCGGGCCACCACCTCCCGGGGCAGACGGTAGGCGGGAATAGCCTGGGTAAGCATGCCGCCGGCTTGGGCGGCGGCCTCGAAGACCTTGACCCGGTAACCTTTTTTGGCCAACTGGAAGGCACAGGTCAGGCCGGCCGGACCGGAGCCTACGACGGCCACGGCGGGCCCGCCGCTTGGTATCACGGTCGTCAGCACCGGTTCCTGGTAACGACGTTCGGCCACGAAGCGCTTTAGACGCCTGATCGGCACCGGCCCTTCCATGGTGCCCCGGGTGCATTCGCCCTCGCAGGGGGCGTAGCAGGCCCGGCCCAAGCTACCCACTAACGGTGTGGCTTCCATAATGAGGTCGAAAGCTTCCCGGTACTTGCCGGTACGCACAAGGGCCACGTAACCGTGGGCCTTGATCCCGGCCGGACAGCGGCCTGTGCACGGAGAACTCCCTTCCCGTTCGATGACGGCCTTCTGGGGCACGGCCTGGGGAAAGGCCAGGTAGGCAGCCCGCCTGGGCCCCAGGTTGAAGTTGAACTGGTCGGGTACGGCCACGCTGCAGTTGGTTTCGCACTGCCGGCAACCGGTGCAGGCCGCGGGGTCCACAAACGTGGGTTTTTGCCGGATCCGGGCGGTGAAACCGCCGCCCAGCTCCCGCTTCACTTCCTCCACCTCGCTGTAAACCAAGACCCGCACGTTGGGATGATGAGTACAGCCGGCCATCTTGGGCGTAGAAATGCAGGAGGCACAGTCCAGGGTCGGAAACACTTTGCTCAAGAGGATGATCTTGCCGCCGATGCTGGCTTCCTTCTCCACCAGGAGGACCCGGTAGCCCATGTCCCCCAGTTTGAGGGCGGCTTCCATGCCGCCGATGCCGCTGCCGATAACCAGAATATCGTAGTCCATTCTTATAATCCTTTCCTGTGATCTTTTCCCGGCGACCCAGGTCGGCTCCGGGCAATTCCCGGAGCTGGTTGACAAACCGGAGCGGGCATGCCCGTAACCCTCATTCCGCTGGCGTTGACCACCTGGCTGTCCTGATCTGCCTGGGTCCTTCCGCTGTCATCTAAAAACCCCTCCCCCTGGTTAATTTATCTGAAGTCCGGCCGGACCGGCTCCCACGTTGAAGAATCCGTCAGTCCTGATCGGTTAACCCGCTCCAGCAAACCAGGTGCAAGATGTGCTCCATAACCTCGCACATCTCCGGTCCCTGCAGCCGGTAGTAGATGTTCCTTTCGTCCCGCCGCTTGACCACATATCCCTTGGCAGTGAGAACGCTCAACTGCTGGGATATGTTGGACTTCTTGGCCCCCACCCGCCGGGTTATTTCCCCCGCGCTCTTTTCCCCGTCCCGCAGAACACACAAGATCTCCACCCGGACCGGGTTGGAAAACCCCTGGAGAAACTCGGCCATCTCCCGGCATCCGGCGTGGGCGAGCTTTGTGCCATCCGGGTTTTCGGATATTTCCCCTCCGCAAAAAAGATGGGGATTTGATGCAGTTCCTTCCTCTGATTGACTTTCATGAATGGTGGTTGGCATCATTTTTCTCACTCTCCAGGTCTTGGGGTACGATTAATCTTGCTCCGGACGGCGGGTTGGGACATCGTACAATTTGTCTCCCGACAATCAATCACGACGCCGGTCATACGGGGCGGGGACGTCCATTATCAATTGGTTAACCAATTGTAACATTATCCTACATGTATCATACATTTATCAGGCCTTAATGAGCCGCCTTTCAGGCGGAATCCCGGCCTGCTCCATTCACCACCCACCAGGCGGCGAAGCGGTTACAGGCAGCTTTCTCCATCGGGCGGCGACAATCAGTCATCAATGGGTAAACCAGCCAAAGGGAGTCCCAAAGTGTAACATTATTCTACATGTATCATGCAGTTATCAGGCCTTAATGAGCCGCCTTTCAAGCGGAATCCCGGCCTGCTCCGTTCCCTACCGCACCAGGCGGCGAAGCGGTTACAGGCAGCTTTCTCCATCGGGCGGCGACAATCAGTCATCAATGGGTAAACCAGCCAAAGGGAGTCCCAAAGTGTAACATTATTCTACATGTATCATGCAGTTATCGGTCCCTAAGGAGCCGCCTTTCAAGCGGAATCCCGGCCTGCTCCGTTCCCTACCGCACCGGGCGGCGACAATCCGGCCTTACTGTTTAGGGTTGTCTTTTCAACTGACCAATTAACATTTTAATGATCATTAATATATTAGCCAAGAACCAGCCGGCTGTCAATACCCGTGCGGCCCCTTTGTGAAAAAAATCCCCCGGTGGCCGGAGGTGTGCCGGCAGAAGGAACACCCCCACACGGCGTGAAAGAGATTTGTAGGATGGCGCAATGTCAACGGGTGAAAGATCCCTAATTTCGGTACCGGCCACTCTGATTACCGGCAAGCGGAATGTTGGGCAGTTAACGACCGTCTTTGAGCCGTGTCAGTCCCTGCGGCAGACCATCCGGAAGATCCGTTCCATGATCTCGTAAACCTCCGTATTTTGTACCCGGTAGTAAATGTTGCGTTCGTCCCGCCGTTTGACCACGTAGCCCTTGGCCATGAGGACGTGCAGCTGCTGGGATATGTTGGACTGTTTGGAGCCGACCCGCGCGGCTATTTCCCCCACGCTTCTCTCCCCATCCCGCAGGGCGCACATGATCTGAACCCGGACCGGGTTGGAGAAACCTTGCAGGAACTCGGCCATCTCCCGGCATTCCTCAGGGCTGGGCTTTATGCCATACTGGTCTTGTGATCTTTCCATATTAACCTCTGACATGTCGGCATTCCTATGTTCAACAATATGTTACTGGATTGAATAAACACTGTCAACACCGACCGGCGATTAGTGCCCAGGCCTTAAGATCAGGTTAACGCCGTCGGAGTTGACGAGAAATTTTTTTAAAAAACCTATTGACTAAATTTTCCCTCGGGGTTAATATGTGGTTAACAGGGGCCTTAGTTGAGGCAAGCGGTTAAGGGTTCCACTCACCAGGTTGACGGGCTACGGCGCTATCTGTAGCTCATTAGGGGCTAACCCGGATAGCCTGGCAACGCCATATAGGCGGCCCTATGGGAGGGCAGAGTCGCTAAGAAGAACCCTCTAAGGCGTACTGCTAAATTTGCAGACTTAAATGTCTGCTTTTTCTCTATCAGGAGACTTTTTCATGAATGACTTAGAACAGTATGTTAGAATCCAACTTATTGCCATAATAAGAGGTTCCCCTGAGTGGAAAAGAGAAACTCACCCTCAGCTTGACAACATAAATAATCAAAAAGTTAAGGATGCGATAAGAGCTAGATTTCCGGAAACAAAAATCCATTATTGGAAGAAAGAGTACGCTAGATGGTTTTATAGGGATGGCTCCATCGTTGGAATACATAGGTGTGTAAATCGAAGAAACGGCAGGGAAGAATTCGATGTGAAAATTAAATGGATCAGAAAAAGACAGGAGATTGAAAGACTAGTCGATGAAATAAGAGCAGAAAACCAAAGACAAATCACGGAAGTAGTAGAATATTATGAGCAGGCGGCTGTGGTAACGGAAAATTAAACGATTTTGTGGGTATTGTTAAGAATTGCTAAGCGGCCGAAAGTCGGTTTTTCTGATATCTATGGGAGTATTAGACTATTTGGCGCCCACCCGCTAGGCTATTTCCCCCACGCTCTTTTCTCCCGTCCGGAAGGGCGCACATGATCTGCACCCGGACCGGGTTGGGAGAACCTTGCAGGAAATTCTGCGGGCATTTCTCAGGGCTGGGCTTTATGCCGTACTGATCTTCTGATCTTTCCATGTGAACCTCTGACATATAGGCATTCCACTGTCAACAATATGTTACTGGATTGAATAAGCACTGTCAACATCGGCCGGCCCCTTCTCGCCGTAGTGGGAACTCCGGTTAACGCCGACGAACTTGAGCGGAATCCGGGCCGCTTACCGAAGGTCACCGGCCGCATGAAAGGGCGGGGACGAACAAAGAAGGTATTGCCGGTCTACCGGTGCACATGCTAGAATAAGATAATAATTACCGCAAATGCACAGGAGCTGATTGGCAACTGTCACGGAAGACCAAACTAATGTTTTGGAGGTGATAAAATGCCCGTTATTACCCTAAAAGGACCACAGCTAAGCAAAGATAAAAAGGTTGAGATAGTGAAATCGTTTACCGAAATCGCCAGCAAAGTGACCAATATCCCGGCATCAGCCTTCATCGTTTACATCGACGAGATGCCACGGGAAAACATCGGGGTCGGAGGAATCCTCTTGGCGGACAGGGAGAAATAGGCTTGCCCTGGATCAGGAAGCCCGCCAGGGAGGGGATCCGTACCGCTTCCGCGGGCTTCTTTCCGTACCTCTGCAACCGTTGCGGGAATATCTTCTTTATACTTACTTACCGGGGCTTCTGCGCCCGTTCATGCCTAAGTTAGGAAAAACCGCCGGCTCAACATCATCCGATCTCCCTTCTCAGTGCATCGAAGGACGCCTTCGCCTCCGGCGAAAACTCGTGCAAGCTCGTAATTTTTTCACACTTATCTTCATCACAAACCACGCAGTTTTCCAGACCCCTTTGGCTGCAGCACTGTTTGATCCCGCAAGTCCGGCAATATTCGATATGACTGTCTGGTTAGCTCAGGAATTCCTCAAACCCACGCCCGGCACCGGGTGCAGACTGGCGGTAGAGTTCTCTGTGCTGGCCGAGGAACGGAACATGGTATTGCTTCACGACCGGATCCAACCCTCAGTGTGACGTAGACCAGACTACTTCGTCGGATTTCAGAATGTCAGACGTCGCCATTGTCACGACATCAAACAGCCGCAGGCCAGTGAGCGTAAGGCTTTCGGAGCTAACCTTATAGTCATAACTGTTTATCTCTGGGCTAGTATGCATCGGTCCGGATAATTCCGCCGAAGGCGATTCCTCTAGCCCGGCAAACAGAATAGAGAAATTTGGGCCGGGATGGTGAGCAGGGCGTGACATTACCGGAGGCTGTCAGCATTAGACGCATAACCGAAAGCGACTACGATAAGATCATACCCATTATCAATGAATGGTGGGGTGGTCGTAACATGGCCGATCAACTCCCCCGGCTGTTTTTCGTCCATTTTCAGAGTACTGGTTTTGTAATGGAAAGAGACGACGAAATAATCGCCTTTCTCTGTGGCTTCATCTCCCAGGCCCACCCGCAACAGGCTTATATCCATTTTGTGGGGGTTCACCCCAAGTTCAGAATGAACGGGTTCGCAAAGAATTTGTATAATGCCTTCTTTGAGGAAGTACGCCGGAACGGGTGCCAGGGCGTTCACTGCCTTACTTCACCAGTCAACAAACAATCTATCGCCTTTCACAAAAGCATGGGTTTTTCTCTTAAACCCGGCAACGCTGAAGAAGACGGTGTCCCCATTACTACCGGCTATGACGGACCGGGAAAAGACCGGGTACTTTTTTTCAAAAGGATATAGGGCCCCTTCCCATCGCCATTGGCCGCGCTACCCTCCAAATTACCGGAAGAATGTTAGGGGTAGGTTAAGCCCAGATTAAGTTTCTATTGAGGGGTAAAGAAAAACCGGGGAACTATCGCCCCCGGCATGTGGTCAATTCTACGCTGAAGGCCAGTGCCTGCCGTACGGCGAACCAGACCTCCAGTGTGTGAGATCTCATTTATTGCGCCGAACTACCACCCAATATGGAGACCCGGATCCAGGCTTGAACATTCTCGGTACACCTGAAGTCACCGTTACATATGCCTTCTGGTCTTCCGGCCGGCTTTCCGGCATCGCGCCGGGGTCCGCTGCCAATTCTTCCACCGGTGCAACGATGTCCTCAAACGGCCCGGAGAGATCCTCTTCAGCCGGTGCCCCATCCCCGGTATCCCCTTGTTTCTCCCCGGTGGATGCCTCGGTAGCACCGGATTCTTCAAGCCACGGGGTTCCGGTTTCAGGCTGGTTGCCGGCCGCTCCCTCGTTTTCCACCAAATCGTTTTCCGTATTGCCGTCACTATCCAAGGACGCGTCGTCTGCCTGGTTTTCAGGCATAACCGGGTCGCTGGCCGCCTCCGGAGGGACTGTCAGAACACTTTCGGGCTCATCAACCGCCTCATTTTCCTCAACTGTCTCGACATCCGTTTCGGGACTCACTCCGGTCAGGGCATCGTCTTCCACCTCAGTTTCGGAAGCAGAAGCGCCGCCGGCGTCATCATCTCCCTGGTCAGCCAGTTCCCCATTTACGTCCCCCTCTCCGTCGAGGGTGGCGCTGTCACCATCGGCCATGATGCGTAAGCCGAATTTGTCGGCGGGCACAAACACCTCTTCGTCACAAGCTCCATCTTCCACCAGGATGGTATCGCCCGCTTTTACCAGGGGTGAATCAACGGCTACCGAAATCAAAGGGAAGTCACCCGGTACACGAAAAACCGTCATTAATATTTCTCCTCCCGTCAATTTGAAAAATCCTTCGCTGTTAGCCGCAAGGAAGAAGCCGGGAAACAGCAGGGATAAAGAAGGCCAGACACACAAAGATGAAAAGCCCGCTTCAGCTTCCTCGCTTTATAATTGTATTGACCACCTGTTTACCCTTTATTTGGTATGATATGCAGCCTACCACTCACAGGTTCTAAGTATAGTCATCCTTTTCTTGACATCTGCTGCCATTTGCGGGGTATAATGTGGTGTTGACCCTTCCTAATTCGCCCCGTGCTCCATCCAGATCTCAATACTGCCTGGAAAATAAAGGACGGTGCTCAGGAGAGTAGTGGAAAGGAAATCGCGGTTATTGCCGCCACAAGATGATATTTTACATAAGGGATTTGGACCGGGATTTGGATCGGACGAGGATTGGCCCGCATCCCGCTTTCTGGAGTTGCTACGGATATGGACCGACCTGGATCCGCACGAACCTCTGTCTATCCGGAACATCAAGCCCCATGTGGACGCGGTAAACACCTTACTGGGGCTGCCGGAAGGCAGCCCGGCCAGTTTCATCCATACCTCGGGTGAGGTGCCGGTTACTCCCGTCCCCTTCATTTTTCAGGGCGACGCTGGGCAAGTCCGGCTGGCCATCCTCGGTCTGAATCCCAAAGCCGGGGACCGGCTGACGGTAGCAGAAAAGAGAATGACGAGGGAACTATCGCCGGCCGCCTACGCCCGCTTTTACACCAGCGACGAATGGTTGCCCCATGCCCTGTCCAGCCCCTATTATTGGAACCTGGGCACTATCCTGCTGTCACTGGAGCGGGGTTGCCTGGTCAAGTTCAGCGACTACCGCAGGTCCGGCCATAATAGTGACCGTACCTCGGCCTTCGCCGGCATCGTCTCCGGGCAGGGTGTTCTCGAAATGCGGCTGATACCGTTTTACTCCCAGGCCTGGCGACCGGCCGGCGCCAGGGGTCTTGCCAAACTCCTGAGTCACCCAAGGTACGGCTGCTACTATGAAAAACTGACGACCCTGGTTGAAGACGTCCTCCAACCCGAAGGATGGATAATGGCCAATGGGCGCGATCCCGCCGAACTGCTGCCGCAACTTCTAGCCGCCCGTGATCCGCTCGTGCGGGTGGGCCCGGAGGATACTGCCCTCCCGTATACCTTCTACCGGTGGAAAAAGTGGCGGGTCGTGTGTCTGCGGCAGTTTCTGAGAAGTAAGGGCGGCAGGTTGAACACCAATGAGGACCTGGCCCGGCTATTTGAAGATATTTACCGGGCGTTCGGGCAGTAGGTGGTTCTCCCCCTATGCCGATGTCCAATCAGATGGAAGAATTAAAACAAAAATATTTTTCTTTTAACCTTCCCATAAAATACACTACATACTGATTTAATACGCTACGTGTATACTAGTAGTCTGTACCACAAGTTCCTTCTCGAATTAACGAGCTAAGGGCTCTGTCCCTGGAAACCCCAGTGCGCCTGAACCCGGGCGCCAAACCGATCCTTATGCTTGATCGGGTCATCTGAAGAGACGTCGTCAGACGCAGGCCGCCCTTTGCCGACGTGCAACACTGCGAACGAAGGTCTCAGAGCCGGCTAATCAGTTGAGAACGCCGGTGATCGTCACCAGTGTC
>Ga0307376_10003793_pt1 | contig 14039 bp, 10 predicted proteins | sample TR2MG_FD_202536 | JGI IMG/M metagenome (GOLD analysis project Ga0307376, IMG submission 202536) | Soil microbial communities from Risofladan, Vaasa, Finland - TR-2 | ecosystem: Environmental > Terrestrial > Soil > Coastal area > Acid sulfate soil | place: Finland: Risofladan, Vaasa | collected...
CCGTATCCTCGGCGACCGTATCCTCGGCGGCCGTATCCTCGGCGACTACGCTCGCCGCGGCAGCCTCGAAGGCGCTCACAGCTTCGAGGCTCTTGGCGGGCGTGAGTTCCTCTTCCCGCGCGAAGGCCAGGATTCTGGCCCGCCCGGCGGAGGCCAGGGCGGCGTCGACGTTGTCCAGCGCAAACTCGTGACCGCCGGGTTCGTTGCCCGGAATCGCGTAACCCTCGCCTTCGACCCAGAAATCCCCGCGAAAACGCTCGACCGCCTCGAAAAGCGCCGAAGCCCGGTACAGCCTGAGGCCGACATTGGTATAGCCGGAGCCGCCCTCGGTCGACTTGCCCTGGAGCTTGGCGTGGCCGAAGGATCGGGGCAGGCCCTCGTCGTCGAGCTCGATGGGATAGGCCGGACCGTGAATCGAGGCTGCGGGCATGAGCAAATCGACCGGCAGGCCTGATGCGCCGAGGGCGTCGAGGGCGAGCAGGGCGGAGGCGGCGCTGCGCCGGGAGCTCGCGTCCCCGCCGAAGTTGGTCATCACGTAGTCGGCGTCCTTCCAGAGCGCGCGGCACTGCCAGACGGCGTCGCCGTGGCCTAATGGCTTTCCATAGGGCGCTTCCTGGGTGAAGAACTCGCGCTCGCCCCGAGCGATGCCCAGGGGGACGAGAATCTCCTCGTCGATCTCCCGCTCCCAGCCGCGCACGACGATGACCTGCCGCCCCAGACCGCGGAAGGCGGCGAGGGCGAAGGCCGCGATCGGAATGTCGCCGCCGCGCGAGGCTTCGGGATTCCGAAGGACGTCGCGGACGGGGAAGAGTCCCCGGGGCCGCTCCGGATCGAAGAGACGGCCGCGCGAGCGCCAGCCCTCCTCGCGCGGCTCGGGACCGGCGGCGCGGGCGGCCTCGAGGGAGCGGACCCAGCGCGAACCGGAGCCGGCGAGCAAGGTTATGCAGACGGTGCGCCGGGAAAGCCGGCCGAGGTAGTCCGCGGTCGAGGCGAAGGCCTCTCCGCGCGAGTGCGAGTTGCGCGCTCTCAGGGCGAGATCGGCGATCTCGCGGCGCCGGAACAGGGCTTCCTTATGGCCGGGGCCGGCCAGCCAGGCAAGGTCGTGGTCCATGAAGATCGACTATACCAAGAGCGACGGCCCCGGTCAAAGGGAGCCAGTAGTGTTACGAACCCTGTGGACGGCACAGCATCCCGAGCCATCAGCAGTCTTCGCAACACTAGGCCGTCGCGGTTCAGCCGACTGCGGCTACCAGCGGAGGCGCGATCGAGGCCGCGATCTCGTCGGCCGGAGCGGCGGAAACCGGGCACTCGGCGCAGACGACGCGGTACTTGAAGACGAAGCCCGAGGGGCGGTAGGTCATCTTGGCCTGGCGCAGGCCCTCGTCGCCGAGGTCCTGCTCGCGATTGATGGAAACGTAGTGCTGGGGCAAGGCCTGGGCGAAGGCCTGGTTGATGAATTGATAGATGCCCTTGAAACGGTCGCAGGCTTTCTCGAAGTGGACGGCGAACATCCTGCCCTTGGCGAGCGGCTCGCCCAGGCACCAGCCCGCGGGCCGGCCGTCGACGTAATAGACGTAGCCGCGCATGCCGAGCACTTCGAACAGCTCGAGCGCCTCGCGCGAAGCGTCGTAGTCGCCGTCCAGCTCCTTGGTCCGCCGCCACTCGTCCAGGACGGCCACGGCGTCGGCGACGTTGTCGGCGCGCAGCGGCTTCTGCTCGTAGCTGTACGAATTGAGGAAGGCGTTCACGAGGTTGCGCTTCTTGTGGTAGGCCTTGCCGGAAAGCTCGGCGAGGTCGGTGCGCAGATACAGATAGTCGAAGTTATCGCGGTCCTCGACCACGCAATAGCCGGCATGCTCCAGCTCGGCGCGGTGGGAGTCGGCCTGGCTCTCGGAGAGATTCTTGAGATAGTCGTGGCCGGCCATGAGCTCGCCGAGCACCTCGCGGGGCGGCAGGCGGCAGGGGACGTAGAAAAAGCTCTTGCCCGCCTTCGAGCCCTCTATGATGAAGGTGGTGCCCGGCAGGCGCGAGACGCGGTAACCGTAGGTCTTGCGGAAGAGATAGAGGTTCGAAAAGGTGAACTCGGAAATCCCGTCCTTGATGAGGTTGAGGGAGGGATAGAGATCGTCGCGCATGTCCAAAGAGATGGGAGCGAACTGAGGATACTCGGGTATTGTCATGCTTTCATGATACGAAAAGCCCCAGGTCTTCGGCAAGTCGCGGCGGGCGGGCGAATCAGCGTTCGACGCGGTTGCGCCCCCCTTCCTTGGCGGCGAAAAGGGCGCGGTCCGCGGCCGACACGAGGGTCGCCGGATTGACGCCCGACTCGGGCCGCAGGGCAGCGCAACCGGCGCTCACCGTGACCACGGGGGCCGCCCTCGACTCGCCGTGGACGATGGAGAGCTGCTCGACCGCCGCTCGTATCCGCTCGGCGACGACCACCGCGCCGTCGAGCTCGGTATCGGGCAGGAGCACGAGAAACTCCTCGCCGCCGTAGCGGGAGGCCACGTCGGTCGCGCGCTCGAGCGCCGAGGTGATGCAGCCGGCGATGCGCCGCAGGCACTCGTCGCCGGCGAGCCGCCCGTAGCGATCGTTGTACGCCTTGAAGGAATCTATGTCGATCATGACGGCGGCGAGCGTCTCCTTCCCGCGCGCCGCGCGGGCGAAAGCCTGCTCGAGCGCCTCGTCGAGTCTGCGCCTATTGGTGATCCGCGTGAGCGGGTCGATCACCGAGAGCAGCTCGATCTTCTCCTCCGCGGCGGCGAGAGAGCTGCGGGCGCCCGACAGCTCGGCCTTGGCCGTCCTCAGAGCGGCCCCCTGGAGCCGGGAGACGAGGAGAAAGACTCCCCCGGCGAAGAGACAGGCGTAGAGCGCCCAGGCCCAGACGCTCAGCCAGGGCGCGATCCGGACGTGGACAGGAAGGGAGAGCCCCTGCTCGTTCCAAAGACCGTCGTCGTTCGAGCCGCGCACGCGGAAGATGTAGTCGCCTCCCGGCAGGTTGGTGTAGGTCGCCCTGTGGCTGGTTCCGGCCTGGATCCAGGAGCGGTCGAAGCCCTCGAGGCGATAGGCGTAGCGGTTGCGCTCCGGTTCGCGGAAGTCGAGGGCGGCGAAATCGAAGTCGACTTCCTTGTCGCGATACGAAAGCGCGAGGCGCTCGAGCGCGGGCGCGGCCGTGGGCAGGACGGCGGGGCGATGGTCGACGTTCACGGCCGTGAGCACCACCGGCGGCCGATGCGTATTGTATTCGTAGCGCCCGCCCGTGAAATGGTAGACGAGGTCCGAGGCGCCGAAGTAGAGCGACCAGTCGGGCGCCTCGAAGGCCCCGGGAAAGAACTCGGCGTTCTTCAAGTCGCCGAAGAGGGTGAGTTCGCGGAAGACTCCGGCGGCGCGATCGTAGAGCACCAGTCCCCGCTGCGTGGCGATCCAGAGGTTCGAATCCCGATCTTCGAGTATGCGGACGATCGAATTGCCGCTGAGGCCGTCGGCCGTCGTGTAGGTCACGAAGGAGTCCGTCTCGCTCTCGTACCGCATGAGGCCGCCGCCCGAGGTCCCGATCCACAGGAGGCCCCGCGAATCGAGGTACATCGTGCGGATCGAATCGTTCGAGATGCCTGAACTCCTATCCGGATCGTAGTAGTAGCGGACGAAGGACGAACCCTCGAGCCGATCGAGCCCATCGTTGGTGCCCACCCAGAGTCGGCCCTGCGCGTCGCGCTGCAGGCAATAGACGAGGTTGTCCGAGAGGGAGGTCGGATCGCCGCTGTCATGGGCGAAGTGCCTGAAGCGGCCGGACTTGGCGTCGAGATAGTCGAGGCCTCCGCGGTAGGTGCCGATCCAGAAGCCTCCCCGGTCCTCGTCCATGGCATAGACGATCTCGGAGGATAGGCCGTCCGGGCTGCCATCGGGCCTGATCACGGTGAAGTCGCCCCTTTTCCGGTCGAAGCGCGCGAGGCCGTCGTTCGTGCCGAACCAGAGCCGCTCGCGCGAGTCGACGAAGGCGAAGTTGACGATATCGTTCGGCAGAGACCTCGGATTGCCCGGATCGTGGCGGTAGATCGTCCACTTCCCTGTCTTCGCGTCGCGCCGCGCGAGCCCGGCGTTGTAGATCCCCGCCCAGAGGTCTCCCCGTGGATCGATCTGGATGACATAGACCTTGCCTCGCGGGAAGGTATCGGGGCCGGCGGCGAGAGCCCGGTAGTGCCTCCACGAGTTGCCGAGCCTGTCGACCCCGCCCCCGTTCGTGCCGAACCACAGTTCGCCCGTGTCGTCGGCGTAGATGGAGTAGACGACATCGTTCGAAAGGGAGCCCTGCCCCCTTCCCGCCTTGTAGCGGGTGAATCGTCCGCTCGCAATGTCGTATTCGAAAAGCCCGCCCCCCCAGCTTCCCGCGAAGATCACTCCCGGCCGGGCCGCGCTGACCACGTAAATGCGCCGGTCGGGAGTCGGATGATTCTCGAAGCGCCCGGTCGCTGGATCGAAGCGGGAAATGCCGCCGTACCAGGTGCCCAGCCAGAGCGAGCCGGAGGAGTCCTCGTCTATCGACATGACGTAATCCGAAAGAAGGCTCCCCGGATTCCCGGGCTCGTGGCGGTAGGTGGTGAAGGAGTCTCGGCCGTTGTCGTACAGCGAGAGGCCGCCGCCCGAGGTGCCTATCCACAGCCGGCCCTCCTTGTCGAGTTTCAGCGCCCTGATGACATCGGACTGGAGACGCTTCGGATCGCCCGCTTTCCCGTCGTAGTGGATGAAGATACCCTTCTTCTGATCGAATCGATCGAGCCCGTCGAGGGTGCCCACCCACAGACGGCCTTGCGCGTCGCGCGATATGGCGACGACCGTGTTGTTGCAGAGAGAATCGCGCGTCCTGGGATCGTGCCGGTATACCGTGAAGCGCTCGGTCCCAAGATCGAGCCGGTCGAGACCGCCGTAGGTGCCCACCCAGAGCGTGTCGCCGTCGAGATAGAGCGTCTGCACCGTGTCATCGCTGAGACTATGGGCGTCGAAAGGAACGGTCTCGAAGGTCTTGAACGAGTAGCCGTCGTAACGATCCAGCCCGTCCTGAGTGCCGAACCAGAGGAAGCCTCGCCGGTCCTGCACGATGGACGAAACCGACGAGTTGGAGAGTCCCTCGCGCGGACCCAGGACGGAAAAGAGAGCCGCGCCTTCGCGGGGGGCGGCGGGAGATCGGGAAGGGAGAGAGGCGGCAGGGTCGGGACTTCCCGTCCGTTCCGCCGCTTCGGCCCGGACGCCGACTTCCGAAGGGCCATCCGCGGCGAGCTCCCCGCTCGGCAGGAAGGCGGCGAAGACCGCGGCCAGGAAGAGAGCCGCGGCGAGGCGCGAGGCGCCCCATCTGCGATGCTTCATACTGCCATGCATGATAGCGAAGAGCGCCGAAAAAACAATGGAGCGATCCGCGGATCGGACCGGAGAGCGAAACCGGCGGGAACATGCTCGCATTGTCGTTGACCATCCGGAAAATGCGAGGCATAATTTCCTTCCATGAAACCATATACCGAATTGCTCTCCCGGCCCTTTGCGGCCGAACTCGTAGAACGTCTAACGCGCTATGCCCGGATCGCCACCACGAGCGATCGCCACATCGAGGATATCCCCTCGACTGCCAGGCAGTGGGATCTCGCCAGGCTCCTCGTCGAGGAACTCAAGGCGCTCGGCATCGCCGATGTCACGCTCGACGAGCACTGTTACCTCATAGCGCGGCTGAACGCGAGCCCCGGACTCGAAAGCCGGCCCTCGATTGGCCTCATGGCCCACATCGATACGGCGAGCGACGTGTCGGGCTCTGGCGTCAAACCCCGCGTCATAACGGCCTACGACGGAAAGCCGATCATCCTCGGCCGCATCGAAGGCTCCGAGATTTCGGGCGAGGGAGCCAACTATGTCCTCGACCCGACCGACAACCCCGACCTCGCCGATCACGTCGGCGACACGATCGTCGTCACCGACGGCTCCACCCTCCTCGGCGCCGACGACAAGGCGGGGCTCTCCGAGATCATGACAGCCGCTCGACATCTCCTCAGCCATCCGGAACTGGCCCACGGACCTATCGAACTCATCTTCACCCCCGACGAAGAGACGGGCAAGGGCATGAACCTCTTCCCCCTCCAAAATCTTCGCTCCAAGGCCTGCTACACGGTCGACGGAGGCAAGGCTGGCGAGATCGAAGCCGAGTGTTTCACCGCCTATTCAGTGAAGGCCGAGTTCAAGGGCAGGTCGATCCACATCGGCGCCGCCCGCGGCAAGCTCGCCAATGCCGTGGCCATGGCCGGCTCCTTCATCTCGATGTTGCCGCGCAGCGAGAGCCCCGAGGCCACCGACGGCTGGTACGGCTACTACTGCCCCCTCGAAATGTCCGGCGGCATCGAGCGCGCCACGGTCGAGGTCTTCCTGCGCGACTTCACGCGCGAGGGCATGGAAAAGAGAATCGAGGCGGTTCGCAGCTTCGCCAAGACAGTCGAGGCGCAGTTCCCCCTCGGCTCGGTCGAGCTCACCGTCGCCAAACAGTACGTCAATATGCGCGAAAAGCTCGACGAAAGCCCCGAGGTGCTCGAGCGCCTCATGGAAGCCGCCCGCCGCGCCGGAGCGGAGCCCTTCGTCAAGCCGATCCGCGGCGGCACAGACGGCGCCCGGCTCACCGAGATGGGCGTACCCACGCCCAACATCTTCACCGGCGGCTACAACTACCACAGCCGCTACGAATGGGCCTCGGTGGCCGATATGGTCCTCGCTACCGACACTCTCCTCGATTTGGTGAGCCTCTGGGCGCAGGCATAGGGTAGCGTTACGAAAACTACGGGTAGCTGAATCAAACCAGGCCAAGCCGAGCGTAATCCTCCTTGAGTCCTTGCGACTCAAGGAGGTTCCGTGACCACCGCCCCCTTCTGCCCTAATCCTTTATACGACCTCCTCACCCGGCACGCCCACGCCGAGCCCGTCCGCGCCCTCGGCCGCGGCATGCAGCTCTCCTGCGGCTCCGTCCTCAACCGCTTCGACCGCCTCTCCCGCCAGGCGGTCGCTCACCACGCCGAAATTCGCTTTAGCTTCTATTGACAGTAACTCAATAAAACCTGTAAACTCTCTTTATTGTTTCTATATGTAGAATCTTTCGGGAAGGAAGTCCTCATGATTCGCCCCACACGCCTCGACTTTCTCAGGGCGGCCAAGCCCGGGCACGTGATTCCCGTCTTAAAGAAAATCGCGGCCGATCGCATCACCGCCATCGACGCCTACTACGCCCTGGGCGCCTCCTATCTCCTCGAGTCGGCGGGGGGAGGGAACTTCGGCCGCTACTCGTTCCTGGGAGTTGAGCCGGTGGCGCGGCTGTCCATCGAGGGAGGGGTCTGCCATCTCCGCGACGGAGCCCAGATGAGCGCGTTCTCCGCCGCCGACCCGGTCCGCGCCATAGGCGACCTGCTCCGAGCCCGGCCCTTCGCCGGCGAGGGCGACCTCTCGCCCTTCCCGGGCGGGGCCGTGGGCTATCTCGGCTACGATGTGGCGCGGCTCTGGGAAAAGCTGCCCGACGTGTCGGCCAAGTCCGACCTCGGCCTGCCCAACGGCCTCTTCATGATCACGCGCTACACCCTGGTCTTCGACAACCTGTCGCACGACCTCAGCATCATCTGCAATGTCCGAGTCGACGGGGATCCCGAGGCCGAGTACGTCCAGGCCATCAAGGGCATCGAGGAGCTGGAAGCCCGGCTCGCGCGCTCGACCGAGGAAAAATCGGGGCCGCGCGCTCCGGTCGCCGTGGGAAAGCGCGGCTCGAACATGGACCGCGCCGCCTTCGAAGCGGGAGTCGCGCGGGCCAAGAAACTCATCGAGGAGGGCGAGGCCATCCAGGTCGTGCTCTCGCAGCGCTTCAGCGTCGACTTCGCGGGCGAGAGCTTCGAGATCTACCGGGCCCTGCGCTCGCTCAATCCCTCGCCCTACATGTTCTACCTCGACTTCGGCGACTTCGTCATTCTCGGCGCCTCGCCCGAGGTGATGGTCCGCGTCGACGGCGGGAGGGCCACGCTCAGGCCCATCGCGGGCACGAGGCGGCGCGGCAAGGATCGGCTCGAGGACGCGGCCCTGCGCGACGAGCTCCTCGCCGACGAGAAGGAGCGCGCCGAGCACATGATGCTCCTCGACCTGGCGCGCAACGATCTGGGCAGGATCGCGAAGCCGGGCTCGGTCTCGGTGGACCGGCTCATGGAGGTCGAGCTCTACTCGCACGTCATGCACATAGTCTCCGAGGTCTCGGCCGAGCTGGGCGAGGGCGTGGACGTCTTCGACGTGATCCGCGCGGTCTTCCCGGCGGGCACGGTCTCGGGCGCGCCCAAGATCCGCGCCATGGAGATCATCGACTCGATCGAGCCGGACCGGCGCGGCTTCTACGCCGGGCTCGTGGGCTATTTCAGCTACCGCGGCGGCTTCGACTCCTGCATCGCCATCCGCTCGGCGGTGGTCAAGGACGGCCGGCTCCACGTCCAGGCGGGCGCGGGCATCGTGTACGACTCGGATCCCGGCCGCGAGTACGAGGAGACGGTGAACAAGGCCGAGGCGGTCTTCGCCGCGCTATCGACGATCGGAGGCCGACCGTGACGCTCATCATCGACAACTACGATTCCTTCACCTACAACCTGGCCCAGGCCTTCCTGTCCCTGGGCGAGGAGGTGAAGGTTTTCCGCAACGACCGGATCACCGGAGACGAGGCCGAGGCGCTCGACTTCGACCGGCTGGTGGTCTCGCCCGGCCCCGGCGTGCCCCAGACGGCGGGCAGGTCGATCGAGCTCATCCGCCGCTTCGCGGGCCGCAGGCCCATCCTCGGCGTGTGCCTCGGGCACCAGGCCATTGCCGCGGCCTTCGGCGCCACGATCGCCCGGGCCTCGCGCATCATGCACGGCAAGGTCGACGAGATCAGCCACGACGGCAAGTCGATCTACTCGGACCTGCCCAACCCGCTGCGCGTCATGCGCTACCATTCCCTCGTCGTGAAGCCCGGGACGCTTCCCGAAGGTTTCGAGGTCAGTTCGAGGTCGCCCGACGGGGACATCATGGGCATCCGCAACGCCGAGCTGCGCATCGAGGGCGTCCAGTTCCACCCCGAGTCGATCGGCACCGAGGAAGGCGCGCGCATGCTCGCGAACTTCCTCTCCGACGCCAAGGAGAGGCCCTCGGCCAAGGCGCTCCTCAAGAAGGTGTCCTCGCGGGAGTCGCTCGGCGCCGAGGAGGCGCGGGTCTTCATGGACAGGATCGCCGAGGGCAGCGCGAGCCCGGCGCAGATCGGCGCCTTCCTCGCGGCGGTGACCCTGCGCGGTCCGACCGTCGAGGAGATCGTCGGCTTCGCCGCCTCGCTGCGCGAGCGGGCCGTCGCCCTGCCCCTGCGGTCTTCCGACGGGATCATCGACACCTGCGGCACGGGCGGAGACTCCTCGGGCAGCTTCAACATCTCCACCACCGCATCCCTCGTGGCCGTGGGAGCGGGGGTCAAGGTGGCCAAGCACGGCAATCGTTCGATAACCTCGCGCTCCGGCTCGGCCGACGTGCTCGAGTCGCTCGGGGTGCCGATCCACCTCTCTCCCGCCCAGGCGGCCCGGTCCATAGAGGAGGCGGGCATGGCCTTCCTCTTCGCCCCGGACTACCACCCGGCCTTCAAGAACATAGGAGGCCCGCGCCGCGAGCTCGGCTTCCGCACTCTCTTCAACATGATGGGGCCCCTCCTGAACCCCGCCCGCGTCAAGGCGCAAGTCGTCGGCGTCTACTCGGCCGAGCTCACCGAGACCGTCGCGCGGGTCCTCGCCGAGCTGGGGCACACGCGGGCTTTCGTCGTCCACGGCCTCGACGGACTGGACGAGCTCAGCCTGGCCGCGCCGACCAAGATCACGGAGCTGCGCGAGGGCTGGATCAGGACCTGGACGCTCCAGGTCGAGGACCTCGGCCTCACGCGCTGCAATTCCGCCGACCTCAGGGGAGGCGACGCGGAGCGCAACGCCCGCATCCTGGAGAGCGTGCTCGCGGGAGAGGAAGGGCCCATGCGCGACGCGACCCTCCTCAACGCCGCGGCCGCCATCGTCGTCGCGGGCCTGGCGGCCGATCTGGGCGAGGGACTCCAGGCGGCGCGCGCCTCGATCGACTCCGGCGCGGCGGCGCGGGCGCTCGAGCGGCTCCGGGCCCGGAAAGTCCCGGCATGAGCGCGCCCGGAACGAGGGGCGCCGGCATTCTGGCGCGCATCGCCTCCGAGCGCGCCGGCGACGTCCTGCGCGCCCGGCGCTTACGGCCCGAGGGCTCGCTCTTCCGCGCGGCCTCGGCCCCGCGCCCGCTCTTCCGCGCCGCGCGGGACTTCGTCCTCATCGCTGAGTGCAAGCGCGCCTCGCCCTCGCGAGGCCTGATGGTGGAGTGTTACGACCCCGTGCGCATCGCGTCGGCCTACGAGCGCGGCGGCGCCGGCGCGCTCTCGGTGCTCACCGAGCCTCGCCATTTCCTCGGCGCGGACGATGACCTCCGCTCGGTGCGCGCCGCCTCGGCCCTGCCCGTCCTGCGCAAGGACTTCATCGTCGACGCCTACCAGCTGCGCGAGGCCTGGGCCATCGGAGCCGACGCCGTGCTCCTCATAGCCGCCATCCTCGACGAGGCGCGGATAGCCCGACTGGCCGAGGCCGCCCATGGGCTCGGCCTCGAGGTGCTCCTCGAGATCCACGGCGAGGATGAGCTCGAGATCGCCGAGCGAGTCGCGGCCGCCGGCCTGGCCGACGCCGTCGGGGTCAACTCGCGCGACCTCGCCACCTTCGCCGTGGACGGCGAGCGGAGCTCGCGCTTCTCCGGCCGACTCGCCGATCGGCTTCCCGCAGGAGTGCGCCGCGTCGCCGAGTCGGGGCTCCATAGCGGCGAGGAGGCCGCGGCCCTGGCGGCCCTCGGCTACGACGCCTTCCTCGTCGGCGAGCACTTCGTCACCGCCGCCGACCCGGAAAAGGCGGTACGCCACTTCGTCGAACAAATCAGCGCGCGCGATTCCGCCGAAGGCCTTCACAGCCATAAATTGCCCGCGCGACTTGGCGAGACGGTTTCTCTCCGCCGCGATGCGGCGACCGAGGCGGCGACCGAGGCGGCGACCGAGGCGGCGACCGAGGCGGCGACCGATGCGGCGACCGATGCGGCGACCGATGCGCCCGGCCCTCACGCGGGGCTCACCGGCGCATTCCAAGGAGGCCCCGGGTGCGCCCGAAAGTGAAAATCTGCGGCATCACCAATTTCGAGGACGCGGCCCTCGCCCTCAAGCTCGGAGCCGACGAGATCGGCTTCGTCTTCGCCCCCTCGCCGCGCCTCGTGCTCCCCGAGCAGGCGGCGGCGATCGCCGCCCGCCTGCGCGCCGAGGGCCGGCTCGAGGGCAGGAGGACGGTGGGCGTGTTCGTGAACGAGCGGCCCGAGGCGATGGCGCGCATCGCCATCCTCGTCGGCCTGGACGCCGTCCAGGTGCACGGCGACGAAAGCCCGGAGGACTGCGCGGCCTTCGGCTTTCCCTGGTACCGCGCGCTGAGGATAGCCTCGGAGGAAGATGCCAGGACGCGTTGCGCGCAACCATGGACCTGCCCCCGTCTCCTCGTGGACGCGGCCGGCCGCGGCGCCTACGGCGGCACGGGGCTTCGCCTTCAGAGCGCTTCGGCGCGCGCGGCCGCCGAGGCGACGCGGCGGGCGGGGAAGGAGTTCTTCCTCGCGGGAGGGATCGGCCCAGACAACGCCGCCCAGCTGGTCGCGACCGTGGCTCCCGACGGATTGGACCTCAGCTCGGGCGTGGAGGAGCGGCCCGGGAAGAAATCGCCGGCCAAGCTGGAGCGGTTCTTCGCCGAGCTCGCTCGGAGCGAAGGCAGCGTTCGGCGCGACGGCACGGACGGCGCGGACCTGGAAAGGCGCCGGAACGAGGAGCGGGCGTGAGCGGGCGAAAGGAGGAGCGGTACTTCGGCGAGTTCGGCGGCCGCTACATTCCGGAAATCCTGCGGCCGGCCTTCGAGGAGCTCGAATCGGCCTGGAGCGAGGCTCGCTCCGACCCGGGTTTCTGGGCGGAGTACGAGCGGCTCGGAACCCAGTACGTCGGGCGACCGACGCCCCTGCTGTTCGCCGAAAACCTCACGAAGCGTTTCGGCGGGCCGCGCATATATTTGAAGAACGAGGGGCTCGCGCACACGGGCGCGCACAAGATCAACAACGCGCTCGGCCAGGCCCTCCTCGCCAAGCGCATGGGCAAGAAGCGGCTCATAGCCGAGACGGGCGCGGGGCAGCACGGCCTCGCGACGGCCGCGGTGGCGGCGCGCCTCGGCTTCGAGTGCGAGATCTTCATGGGCGAGGTCGACATGGCGCGCCAGCACCCGAACGTCTTCGGCATGCGAACCTTCGGCGCTAAGGTGACGGGCGTGAGCGAGGGCGGCCGCACCCTGACCGACGCGGTGAACGCGGCGTTCAAGAACTGGACCGAGCGCGCCCAGGATACGCACTATCTGCTGGGCTCGGCCCTGGGGCCTCACCCCTACCCCACCATGGTGCGCGAGTTCCAGAGCGTCATCGGCAAGGAGACGAGGAGACAGATTCTTGAAGCCGCGGCCCGCCTCCCCGACCGGATCTATGCCTGCGTCGGAGGCGGCTCCAACTCCATCGGCATGTTCTCGGCCTTTCTCGACGAGAAGGTGGAGCTGGTCGGCGTCGAGGCGGGCGGCAGGGGCGGGGAGCCGGGGCAGCACGCCGTCCGCATGGGCGGAGCGGGGAGAGTCGGCATCGTGCAGGCCTACAAGTCCTTCTTCCTGCAGAACGAGAGCGGCTCGCTCTGGCCCACGCACTCGGTGAGCGCGGGGCTCGACTATGCCGGCATAGGGCCCCAGCTCGCGCATCTGGGCTCGACGGGGCGCGTCAGGTTCACGAGCGCGAGCGACCAGGAAGTGCTCGAGGCCCTGAGGCTCACGGCGAGGTCCGAGGGCCTGGTGCCCGCGCTCGAGTCGGCCCATGCCCTCGCCGGAGCTTTCCGCGAGTTGCCCGGCCTGCCGAGCGAGGCCCTGGTCGTCGTCAACGTCTCGGGCCGCGGGGACAAGGACATCTTCATCACGGCGCCGCATCTCGACGGCGAGGACTGGCTGGCTTTCCTCGAGACCGAGGTGGCGGCCCTCCGGAACGGAGAGCGGACATGAACGGCAGGAATCATCTGGGCACCTGCCTCGAAGGGCGGCCGGAGACCAAGCTCATGGCCCACGGCGTGTGCGGCTACCCCGATCTGGAGACCTCGCTCCGCGTCTTCCGCGCGCTCGCCGAGTCGGGCGCCGATATCATCGAGGCCCAGCTGCCCTTCTCCGACCCTTCCGCCGACGGTCCCCTGATCGTCGAGGCGAACCACGCGGCCCTGCGCGGAGGCGCGAGCACCGAGGCCTGTCTCGAGATGCTCGGCCGGCTCAGGGCCGCGGTCGAGGCGCCGATCGTCGTCATGAGCTACCTGAATCCGCTGTTTTCCTATGGAGTGGAGCGCATCGCAGCGCGCCTGGCCGCGCTCGCTCTCGACGGCCTCATCGTCCCCGACTACCCCGACGACGAGCCCGAGCTGGAACTCGATCGCATCGCCGAGGAGGCCGGGCTCGCCTTCGTGCCGCTCATCGCGCCCTCGACCGATCTAGATCGCGCATCGCGTTTGGCGGCGCGGGTCGCGTCGCCCCTTCTGTACGCCGTGCTGCGCTCCGGGGTCACCGGCCGCGCCACCGCGATCGACGCGGCCACGGCCCTCCGTCTCGCCCAGCTCCGCGAGCGTACCGGCAAGTTCGTCGGGGCGGGCTTCGGCATACGGACGCGCGAGCAGGTGGAGGCGCTGCGGGGCAAGGCCGACTGCGCCATCGTCGGAAGCGCGGTGCTCGCGGCCGTCATGACGGCGGCCTCGAACGGCGCCGATCCCGCGGGGGCGGCGGGCGCATTTGTGCGCGGCCTGCGCAATCCCGGCCCAGCCTGAATGCACAGTCCGCCTGCGTGGCATCTTTCATGCCATATTCCGCCCGATATACTGAAAGACCTCTACGAAT
>Ga0307376_10003794_pt1 | contig 14038 bp, 10 predicted proteins | sample TR2MG_FD_202536 | JGI IMG/M metagenome (GOLD analysis project Ga0307376, IMG submission 202536) | Soil microbial communities from Risofladan, Vaasa, Finland - TR-2 | ecosystem: Environmental > Terrestrial > Soil > Coastal area > Acid sulfate soil | place: Finland: Risofladan, Vaasa | collected...
TTTCACCTTGTTCCAGTATTCAGCCTGTGCCCTGAGCCATGTTGTGTTTTCAGCAATGTCCCTGTAGGCGTATGTGCTGATTTGGTCACTCATCGTCGGCCTCCGGTATTTGCTTGAACGTTTTCTCATTTTCGATATACAGGTCGCCACCGGCTCGTGCCTGGATCATCAGGTCGTCGCCTTTGTGGTAGCACCAGTCGTGGGACCATGCGGTTACTGGTCCTTTGCAGTGGAGGTGTTTTTTTATTCCACGTTCTTCCCGGAGGTTGAATGAGCGATAGGAGCCGTAGCCGCAGTCAATGGTTTCGCGGCAGCTTTCGCAGGTGACCATCGTGTCACAGCCCACCGTCGGCCTCCGGCTTCCACGTCCCATTGAGTGCTCCGATGGCGATGGCCTTCATGTCCTCAATTATGTTTTCCGCGTGGATCAGGGGGTTGCGATTGTACGGCCCTTTGCCGAGGCTGATTTCCTCAAGGGCAGAGCGAAGGCGCTTGATCTCGTCGGCGGCTTCGCCGATCTTGTCGTACAGGACGCCCCACTGAATGTCTACATCCCTCCGATAGAGCAGCAGTTGTTCTGCAATGTCACTCATCTCAACCACCTATCAATCCAGTCAGAGTAAACTCTTATGAGCACCGGCAACAAAACAGCAACCGAGATCACTGTCACAACGATAAACAGGCCGTCACTCATCGTCGGCCTCCAGCACCTCATCAAAAACCTTATCAATATCCCTGGCCGGGAACAGCTTCATGTACGCCTCACCTATTTTGTACAGTGAGTCCTTGTCAACCAGTGACCACGACACGAAGCCGTCCTGTGCCCAGATCCCAAGCATGTGCGCGAATGCGACCAGTTCCTCGATGCGAACGGCGGCTTCAGTAAACACCCCGGAGAAGTGTCGCCCCATCGACGCCGAACATTGATCGACCGTTTTCCCGTGTTGGCCCGGTGCTGGCTCTGGGAAAACATCAATCGGATAGGCTTTTGCTAGGTTCCGCAACCGCTCCACAATGTCACTCACAGCACACGTCCTTTCCATTGTCCTGTTTTCGAGTCTCGGAGGACACCGTTCCATCCCAGTATCCTGTCGTATCGACGCAGGGCCTTGTCAAGCCTGTCCAGGTTTTTTTGTGTGGCCTTCTTCCTCAGTTTCCAGGCCGCTATTGTAACACCTTCCAAGATGTCAATGTACGTGGCGTCGTTCATCCGCTCTTCCGAACACCGACCATGAGGTCCTCGTACAGGTTGATGAACTCTCGGATCTCGTCGGGCAGCTTCTCCGCCAGTTCTTCGGCGCTCATCATCCGGTCCGGGTCGTACTCGTTCACGAACCCGGTGAGCGTCTGCGCGTTGATCGTCTGACTGACGATGGAGTCCATCCCGAGGTTCTTGAATCCGTCAATGAGCATCGGCATGCAGCCGCCCACGGTGCTGGCGCGCATCACCCGCATGGGATACACGGTGTGGCCATCGATGTTGACCTTGCCGGCGCTTTCTGACGCAAGCATCGAGTTGATCTGTCTCGCCATGTCTTTCTCTTCGTTCTTCATGGCCCTCAGGTCATCCTCGGCACGAAAGCGTCGAATGCGGTGGTCCATGAATCTACGGATCAGTGCAGTGTCGATCATCCTTGTCCCCCTTTTGTGTGGTCGTACCACTCGTGTTCGGCCTCTCGAAGCGCTTGAATCAGCTCCGGGCTGGCCTGTGTTTGCTTGTCCTTCGACGTGTTCATTGGCTCAGTGTTCTTGGCCTTCACTTCGATGCGGTGCGCGTGGGGACACTTGAAAGCCCTGAGCGTGGCCATGAGGTCGTCGTGCAGGTGGCCGAAGTTCACCAGCCTGTCGGCGTTCTCGTACCACGTCAGCGTGGCCCGGCTGTACTCTCCCGGCATCTTCTTGAGGTACTCCTCGAGGACCTTGTTGACGTGCACGTTCTTGATCCTCAGCGTCTTCAGGTCGCGACCGATTCGCTTGTACTCACACTGAAGGAACCACCCTGGGTAGTTCTTCTCGACGATGATCCAGCGCTTTTGGGTGTAGCCAACACAGCTCTGCATCCACGAGTATGGCTCACGAGCCACCGCGAAGCTACGCATTTTCGTGAGAGCACCACTGTGCCGACCACCGCGGTCGTGGTTTGTGCCGGCGATCTCGATCCACGGCTTGCAGACGTTCTCGATCCACACCCCCGCGGTCTTGGGGATGTGAATAAACTCGCACGTGCCGTCGATGATGAAGCTCATGAAATGTCCAGGTACAGGGCGGAGAAATTCGCCTCGTGGTTTACGGTGGTCCTTGTAGACGGCCATTCCTCTGCGTTGATGGCCGCGGCAGGGAGTACAACGACGCCCTTGCCGGAGTTTCCCCTGGCAGCCCGGACCTTGTAGCTCGTGCCCGGCTTGAGCATGACGACGTTGGCGGCCGGATCGTCTGGGCTGTCGTCCACGTACAGGTCAATGTAGTCGTCCCCGGCGTACCACCCGAGCGTCTTCAACACGGTCTCGCCGATCTCAAAGGTGGCCTTCGGCGTGCCGTGCGAGTCAACGTGTACGGCGAGCGTGACCTCATTGGGTTTGGTCTTGTATTGACTGTACGGTCTGGTGATTCGATACAACTGTAACCCCCTTTAGTGTTTGTGACATTGTTCTCTTCCACGGTTGAGTGCCGATGATCTTTTTCTGTTCCCTTACGAAGCTGCCAAGCGTCATGTCCCACTTGTAGACGTCCAGGAGGTAGTTGAAGTCTTCGTACACGAACCACTCAAGGGGGACGCGAGAAAACCCACCCCACGCAGTCGTTGTGAAACATTCGAGGCACCACTCGATGTAGTCGAGGTACCACCACAGGTCGATGATTTTTGCCAGCTTCGCTAGTCTGATTGGGTTTTGATTGACCTCTTCGTAGATTCTGACGACCCTTTCATCGTGATCAATCTCCCATCCGTCAGGCAAAATCCTGGGAAGAGTAACATCATCCCCAGTGGCTTCACGGTCTTCGGCAAACAACTGCTTGACAGCAGCAGTAAAGCCCCTACACCCGTTCAACATTGTCCTAACTTCCCATTTCTTCGAGGATCGCCTCGATCGTGTCCTTGCGCTGGGCAAGCGCCTTGTTGATCGTCTCGTCGATCGTGCCCCTCGCGAGGATGTGAATGTATGTAACGTTACGATTCTGCCCAGGCCGCTTGATGCGGGCCAACGACTGCTCGTAGTTCCCGAGTGAGAAGTCTTTCGACATGTAGATGCAGTACTTGGCCTGCACCATACTGATGCCGACGCCACCGGACTGAATCTGTACGGCGAGAACGCCGCCGTTGGCCTTCCACTCGTCCAGCTCCTTGCATGCCCCGGACAGCTCGTAGCTGTCACGGCCGCCGCGGGCGGCTGCGAGTTTGATGTTCTTTAGGTCGCACTTGAATCGGCAAAACACGATCACCGGTTCGCTGGTGGGGATCTCGTGGAACGTATCGATGAGCACCGTCTTCTTGGACACTCCGATCTCTACACTGTCTCCCATCGCGTTGGTCACGGTGCCCTGTACGATCTGTGCCAGACGCAGCAGCTTCACCAGCGCGTTCGCCGCGGTGATGACCCCGCCCTTGACCTCGGCGATCAGCTCGTGCTTCATGTCGTTGTAGGCGGTCTCTTCCTCGGGGCTTAGGTCGCAGTACCTGGTAGTGTGTACGCACGCCGGCAGATCCAGCACGTCGTCGGCCTCCACGCGGATGGCCATGCTGTGGAACTTCTCGTTCCAGTCGTCCATGTTCTTGAAGCCAATGACCTTCTGGTAGCTGTCGTTGTGCCCAGGTATCTGTACCATGTACTTGGACTTGTACACCTGGTGGTTGGTGCCGTGCACCGACTCGTCGATGAACCTGGCCTGCGCGTAGAAGTCGTCAATGCTGTGGGGGCACGGGGTGCCCGTGAGGCCCAGGCGTAGCGGGATGTGCTTGGACAGGCGGTGCAGGTATCGGCTCAGCTTTCCACTGGCGAGCTTCGCTCGGTGACACTCGTCCACGACCAGCATGTCCCATGGCCACGCGAGCGCCTCATTTCGGAACCCCGGCATCCACACCGCCTCGTGGTTGACGACCACGATGCCACATCCGTGGTGCTCCTCCATGAACTGTTCGGCTTCCTTCCACCTGCGCGCCACCGAGTGCTTCCGGTTGCAGACGTAGACGCGATGATGCGCCGGACTGTGTTCCTCGAACTGCTCGGGCCACACGTCCATCACGTTCGGCGGGCACGTGATCAGCACGCGCTTGCAGTCGAACTCGTTGATCAGGTCGATCGTCACCTTGGACTTGCCGGTGCCCATATCGAGCGCCAGCATCGCCCCACCCTGGGCCATGAGGCGATACTTGGCGAAGTAGAACGAGCGCATCTGGTGCAGCCACGGCCTCATCCTGGTCTCGAACGGGATGAACCTGTCGGCCGCCTTTGCTTCCATGGCCTGTTTCAGAAGGTCGGTTTTTGTTTCGAGGTCAACAAGTGTTGACCTTGCATCTGGAAACGCAGTCTTGAGTAGGTTGAGACTGTGGGGGGTAAGCGGGTACGTCCAGGCCCTGAGCGCCTTTTCCCACCTGTACCCAGGAATGACCTTCAGCAGGTCAGCGACCGGATAGGTATCTCCGGTCACAGCGATACGACCACCAATCTCGCTGAGTTCTAGCACATGCAATCTCCTTTCATTAATATTGTCTCACCTTTACCAACTGGTGTCAACCCAAAAAAGCGAGCCCCCCGGAGTTAGACTCGACGGGGGGACTCTTTAATGCGGCCCGTTGCGGGCCTCGAAGAAAGGAGGTCACGGCTAGTATGACCTAGCGCTTCTCTGAGTTCAAGTACCTCTTTATGAAACCACGCTGTATCGCCAGCGACCTGTCCCGCTTTTCCTGGTCGCTCAACGAGGAGGACTTCCGAATTTCACGCAGCGCCTTCTGGGCTTGCCGAGAACTTTTATCGAGCCCCACCTTCCACCCGTGCCTGTCGCTCCACCTCCTGTAGTCGTCGCGGCTGCCGTTGCCCTTCTTGTACCACTCCAGCTCGTCTGCGGCGGACGTAACGTCCTCGACGGCGTCGTAGAACTCGCCGGGCACGTAGTACTGTGGTGCGGTCTCGCCGAGGAACCGGCGCAGGATGATCCAGTCGTTCCACGTCGTGTCGTCCCCCGCCCATTTCTTTTGGATGAGGTTGATGGGACGTTTAAGGGAGCCCCCGGTGGGGCCAATGTAGCTATCGAGAATGTACGTCAGCGCGTTGGGATTGAGGTCTATGATGCCGGAGCGGTACTCGCTCCCACCCGTCCAGTAGTTCAGCTTGCTTGTCGCTCCGATCATCAGCCGCTCGGTCACGGTCCTGCCGGGGTAGTGCCTGGCTGAATCCGAACGGTTGTCCCACGGTGCTTTCGCCGGGTAGATCTTGCCGCCCCAGTAGGTCTCGTTCGCGAGGACGTCGGTCCACGGCTCCGCCAGTGTGGGGATGATCGGCCGCGCCATGGCGTACCATCCGTTCTCGAAGCTCGTTTCACCAATGGGAGAGAAATGCGTGGTCAGCCCGGAGAGCATTCGCAGCGCGGCCTCACCGGCCGCCTCTAGCCGATCGTCTCCTGAGAAGATCAGATGCTCCAGCTCCTTTCCGAGCTGACCCCACACTCCAAAACCGTATGGCATCGGGATCTGTACGAACTCACCGTCGGTGCCTGGGATGCCGATGATCCAGTTCCTCATCTTGGTGAAGTTTGAAATCTTGTCGTACCTGGGCTCTCCGTCGTCGTCGTCACCCATGGTGGCACGCGACCACACTGCCGTCATGAAGCCGATCCCCAGGTACATCGCGGCGAGCTTCTGGCCGCTGGGGGTCTTCATCGACTTCCAGAACCTGTCTACGCCCTGCACCCCAGCGTTGAAGAACAGGTACCCAGCGCCGATCGCACCACCAACGTCACCACGCCGGTTGAAGTTCACCGACACGTTCTTGGCCAGGCTCGCGGCCTGCGCCCTGGTCGCACCGTGTCGCTTGGCCACCACGTACGTGGCGAGCCGGATGCCGTTCTCGGTGGCCTCGTTGATTGACCCGATGTAGTTGCCGATCCTGCGGAGACCGCGCATTGTGGCCGCCTGGTGCCCTGATTTCATGTCGTTGATGATGGCCCGCTGCATGTCGTCGATACCACGCATCCCGAAGAACCCCACCTTGCCGCCGGCTTCCTTCAGCTCGTGGTACTCGGCAGTGTACTCGTTGGTCAGCTTCCCAAGGGCGTCTGGGAAGTTGGCTGCGAGGATGCCACGCACGGCCTTGAACGCCTCCTTGGAGACCTCAACTGCGGCCTTCGAGCCCATGTCAGTCGTGGAGCTGACGATCGCCTGCTGCCAGTCACGGGCGAAGTTCGTCAGGATGAAGTCGGGGTTCCACGTGGTGTAGAGCTGGGCCAGCGTACGCATGACGACACGCACTCCACGCACCCACTTCCAGAGGTTCTCGATACCGAGCCCCTTCATGGCCTCAGCCAGGCCACGATCTTTCAGGGTCACGTAGTACGTCTGCCCGTCACGCTTGGCGGCGATGACGTTGGCCTCGTTGCGAGCGAACCAGTCCTCGACCTCCTTGACTGTACCGGTCTTCTTGTCGAAGATCCTCTTCTTGACGGTCTTGTTGACCTCCCAGAGGTTCTGGTTTGGGTGCTCCTCGGCCAGCCCGAGCAGCGCCACAGCCACTCGGTTGCGCTCGATGCGGTCAGTGGCGGACAGGGTGTCCACGAACGCCTGCGCGAGGATCGGGTTGATCTTGCTGCCCTTCTCCCGGCCGGTGACGAACGGCAGCTCAGCGCCGCGGATGTCGAACCCAGACGAAGACGCGTGGTACATCTCGATCATTTCCTCGAGGTCACCCTCAATGAACTTGCCCTTCAGCGGCACGTAGTGCTTGTACTTGGCCACGGCCTTGTAGGTCTTCTCGTCAACCAGGCCCTCACTGTACAGCGCGTCCAGGCGCTCCTTGAGCATCGTGTCCACGTACTGTCGTGCCAGCTCACTGAACCTCTTGTCGAGCCCATCTATGCGCGTGCTTTGGAAGACACCGATCGCCTCGGCGTTGCTCATGCCGGAGTCGAGGTCCTTTTGGTTGACGATCGTCTCGATGGTGCGCTCGGCGGAGACCAGCCGCATCTCCCAGAACTTGATGGCGTTCTCCAGGCGCTTCTTGTGCAGCTTACCCTCGGCGTCCTTCAGCTCATCTTTGTAGATCGCAAGCTTGTCCTGGATCTTGTTCTTGTGGAACTGCGCCTGCTCCAGCTTGCGGGTGTGCCACACCTCCCTGATGTGCGCGTTGCGCTCGGACGCGTGGCGCGCGTGGAGGTACAGGTCGAACTTGGCGAGCAGATCTGCTTCCGTCTCAGCCCTGCTCTTGGAAAGCGCTCGCAGGGCTCTCAGTAGTGGCTGCTGGTACTTCTCGTCGATGCGCTTCGTGGCCTCCTGTACCTTGCCGTGGTACAGCTCCTCGGCCAGACGGACGTTGATCTCCTCACCGATCTCGATTCCGTGGTCCGTGAACACATCATTTAAGCGTTTGAATTGAACGAGACTGTCCTGTGCCCATTTTACGAACCAGTCCCATCGGTCCATGCCAGGCAGGCTCCAGCCGGGGCCGGACTGCGTGGCGTACCGCGTGCCGTACGCAACCTCGTCGTCTACGACGTTCATGTCTCCGACGGGGACCTGGTGCTGGTCTACGATGCTGGTGGAGAACTGCGGACGCCTCGGTTTCGTGGCCACGAGGCCAACAGACGTTGACCTCACCTCGTCAAAGTACTGCTTGACCATGCGCTCATTGGTGCCCTTGGGGAAGTACGCCACACCGTCGTCGGTCAACCGAGAGGCAACATGCTCCACGTCAGCGCGCTTCAGTTCCTGGACACGGGGGACTCGGATGTGGTCATAGCTCTCGCCCTCCTCCATATCCTCCAGCCTCAGAGCGCCCTTCCACGCGCGTCGCTCCTTCGGTGTCAGCTCGTGTCCTTCTCCCAGTTCAGACACGTCGATGTCGCGGTTGACCTGCACCATCCCTCGGTCCACGTCCACGATACCGTCGTAGCCCATGGACCGTAGCTCAGTAGCCACGGCCACGGCGTCGCCGTTGTGTTTACGATATAGGTCACCTAGTCCTGCGCTGTCGGTGGGAATAAGGCGGAGATCGGCAATAACCTTGTTGATAAACGAAGCCTTGGATACAACCGCCGCCTCAGCGCGTGCGGTAGGCAGGTACAGATGGATAACAGCACTCTCTGGATCCAGCTTTCCGGTATTCGGATCAAAACGAAAACGTTGTCCCTCTTGGCCAGTGGCTCCAGTTCCCGCAAAATCTCGCTTGATACCTTCATCGGTTACGTCCGCGACCGAGAAGTGCCAGTAGTGCGTGTAGCTTTTAGCATCTCGTCGAAGAGTCGTTTCCGTGTCTCTGTAGGCAACGGCCCACTCTGGGGCGTCTCCGAGTCCCCTGTCCTGCGCTGCAAGATAGTGCTTCGAGAGTTTATCGGCGACCCGATCCTCCACCCTTCTGAGTATGTCCGTTCTCCCTGCGATGATTTGCCCATAGGTGTCTACCTCCCCTGTGTCGTTTTCGGCCTCCACGTAGAACGTGTCCGCGGCCCAGGTGCTCATTTTAGCACCCTTCTTGAAACTCAGCTCACTGATGGTCTCCTTGACCACGTCATGGAACTCGAGGTTGGTCATGTTGGCCGCGGTGGTGTTCATGAACGCCACGCCGTCTTCAGTTGGGTACAGCGCCACCTCCCACCCCTGGAGCTTCCCACTGCGGCTCTTCACGACGTTCGTGAGTTTCTCCACCAGCTCCGTCTGTTGGTCGTAGCTCAGACGATTTCCAATCCTCAGTTCGGCCATGTTGCGCTCTTCGACCACCGGGTTCTGATCGAACCTGCGGTAGCCGGCGACCGATTCCTGGCCCGTGAGCATCCCTCGGATGACGGCGTACAGCGTGACCTGGTCCTTGCTGGCCGCGTCCCACATGTAGCTGCTCTCGGCACCGCCCTTGGCGGCCGCCGGGACCTTGATCTGTCTACTCGGATTGACCTGAATGCGTCCACCGTCGTAGTACGCGGAGTTGCCAAGCAGCATCATGTTGATGTCCGCGACCGGGCTGATGCCCATCTCCTGACCGATGATGTCGCCGACCTCGTCCACGAGCGCCTGCTCAACTCCAAGCGTGAACCAGACCTTGGTTGATATGTCTGCGCTGGACAGATTCTTGAACCACCCCACGCCGGGGATGGCCTCCATGGAGATCGTCGCCACTCGGCGTTCCAACCCAGTCGCGAACGTCGTCATGGACTGCTCTGAGATCGGGTACAGCGTCACGTCGGCTCCGAGGTCCCGCTTGACCGCAGCGTTGAACGTCCCCCTGTACAGCGCCTCGAACTCAGGCGTGGAGGTCATCATGACCTTGCCGCGCTTGTCCTTCACGATCTTCCCGTTGGCGACCTTGGGCACGTGTGTGGTCATGTCCCGCTTCGCCGCTTCAGCGTACGCGGCCTCCTTCACTTCCTTGCTTTCCCACACCGACTTGGCGTAGACCCAGATCATGGCCTGAGCCTGGTGCGTCTCGACGTCGAGCTTCTTGGCCAGGCGCTTCACTTCCTTCTCCATGGCCCTGTACTGTGTGGGGCTTGGAGCGTCCCCTGAGAACCCCATTGCCCGCATCATCCACAGGTCGATGGTGGCGCGGTCCGGTACCTCAGAGTCGAGCAGGGTGAACAGGTTACTGAAGAAGCTGTTGGTCTTCTCCCCGTCCCACGCTGCGTCGTCGTAGAGGATGGCCGCGGCCTTCTGGTGGTTGTCATCGTTACCGAGTCGCTCTTTGAGAAAGTCGCTCTTGGAGTATCCAGCCATGTATCGCTGCCAGGCTGTAAGTGCGCGGTGCCAGTTGGTCATCACGCCGGTCTGGGGTGAGTAGACGGCAACCAGTCTAGTGAACTTACGTGCCGTCTCGAGGTTCCCGCCGGACATCTGGAGTATTGCCGCGGCCGACAGCTCGTACCACATCTTGCCCTTGACTCCGCGCCAGACCATCTTCGCGAGCTTGGCGCGCCACGTGCGTAGCTCAGCGGGGGTCTGTGCCAGCGGCGGGTAACCCACACGCTCTGTGGAGAACAGCGGGATCTGCTCAGGCTGCTCAGGGACGATGCCTCTTTCCAGGTCTGCTGCGAATCGCTTCGCAAGCGGCGCATGCCGAGAGAGTTGTTGTGTGATTGCCTTCTTCATGGTCGCTTTCTTCTCGGCGACACGCTTCTCGTGCGCCTGCGGGTTGTAGACCTGGTACTCTCCGTCCTTCACCGTCCCCCTTGTAAACTGCTCGACAACGAAGCGCCCCAACTGCTCCGAGGGGGACGTCATGTCAGTAGCGATGCCGATGATGCCGACGCTCTTTGCCCACTCAAACATGGGTCCACTGAGCTTCTTGACAAACTCGCCGACCCACGTGAAGAAACGCCTGAACGCAACCGGGGCGTTCTCCTCGCTGCCGGCCTTCAGGACAGCGCCCCAAAAATCGTTTGCGTTGTTGTGGATCAGGAACGCCAACACCTCGTTGTCGAGCTTGTCACCAGTAAGCATCTTGTAAGAGTCGAGCTTGAGAACCTCCTCTCTGGTGGCCTTCCACTCCTCCGGCATAAGCTCGATCGCCTTGTTTAAAATCTTGCGCCAGAGCGCCGGGTGTCTGCGCTTGAAGTCGTGCATCATCTCGTGCGCCACGAGCTGCCGGAACGTCCACAGTGTCTTCGTGCCGTTGTTGATCCAGATCTGCCCCTCGGTCATGAAGTGGCCTCCGGCCATCTTGTGTCCGCCCTCGTAGAAGTTGACCTGCACTCCGAGACCCTGGGCGTAGTCCACGAGCATCTTCTGCTCGTCGTCTAGGTCCTCCTCGTCAAGGATCTTCATGTTCTTCCGCACCCACGTGTCGGCACCCTCGGCCGCCCTCTCGTAGGCCTCGTCCGATGGAACGCCGGCCTTACGCAGGTCTTTGAATAGGCTTTCCTTGACCTCAAAGAAGCGCTTCGTCTCCGTGCTGATGGAGTCCAGCCCCCGTGGAGTTATCCCCTCGTCCTGACGAAGCTGTGAGAACGTCCGCGAGAACTGCGGTCCCTCCGTTACCTCACCCTGTGCCTCCTGTGGCGCGGCCTTGAGCATGTCGGTCAGCTCCAGGATCGCCTTGGCCGCGTTTCGTTTTGTCTCTGGGTCTGCGAACAGCGCACTGATGCGCTTCATCTGCTTCAGGTTCTTGCCGTCCAGGTCCGAGGTCAACCTCAGCTTGCCGGCGACAGCTCGAAACAGCCCAGTGAGGTACTCGATGACGGCCCGAACCCTGCTCGGTGCCTTGGCCATGTCCTCAACGGCAGCGTAGTTCGCCAGCGCGTACAGGACGTCGGTGGCGACGTGCGACTGCTCCATGACGTGCGCGAAGATCTCATCGTCGTTGACCTCGCCCAGGAGGGTGTCTTCCGACTTCTGCCACAGTGGTGTGCCCTTGATGGCCTCCATGACGCCAGCGTACAGCTCCGGGTTGCTGACCTTCGCGTCGTGAACCACCTCGTGGAAGATTGTCCCGATGATGGCCCTCGGAGCGATCCCGTCGCTTACGTCGATCGCGATGAGCCCAGGTTTCACGAAGACGCCGCCGTGTACCGGCTCACCCTCGATACGCGGCTGTGTGAAGAGAACGACCCTGCGGTCGCTTCGACCGATCTTCGCAACTCCAACCGCGCCGCGCTCGAAGAGATTTTGCGGCTCAACAATCTGGACCTTGCCGATCCTGGCGCGCCGATCTGCCGCCAGCTCGGGCTGCCCGATGGCCTCCGCCTCCTGCGCTGTCTTTTCGATGCCGTCAGATATGGCCCGGAGAACAGCCTCGTGCTCGGGGGCCGGCTGGGCCGGCTGCCGCGGCGGGCTGATGAGATCCTGCGCGGCCTGGTCGAGCGTGTCGATCTCGCCCTTGACTTCCTCCACCGGGCGCTCGGTGCGCCGTGCGATCTCCTCCACGTCCAGTGGCTGCTCACCGAGGGCGAACGTCTGGCGCTCCTCTGTCGTCAGGTAGTCCAGCGTCTCGGTAGCCCGGAAGCGGGCCTCCTTGGGATCTGGTCCCTGGGGCCTCGTAAGCTCGATCTTGCCCTCTCGCGCCGCCTCCTCCGGGTTGGCGATGATGTCCCGGATCTTCCCGATCTGCTCCGCGGCCCTCACGGTCTTCGCGCCCTGGATGGCCGCGCCTGGTGCCTCTGCCACACCAATGGCGGCACCGGCCGCCGCCGGGACGAACCCGAACACGCCGCCGATGAGCTTCCCAACCTTGTAGGCCTCCTTCTGCTGCTCCGTGTTGTCGAACATCCCGGCTGTCTCCATGACCGACTGGTTGATGCCCTCCTGGAGCCACTCCTGTGCGCCCTCGAACTGCCGGTTCAGCTCCCATACTCCGGCTCCCCCGGCGAGTGCCTTGCCGGTCTCCAGCACGGCCCTCCTGCCGACCTTCGACCCAGCTCGCTCGATGATCTCCTTGGCGATCTTGACGCCGTCCTTACCGAGCTTCCCGAGGATGCCAGCCTGGGCGGCCTCGGTCCCGATCAGCAGCATGGCCTGCTTCACGAAGTCATCACCGGCCTTGGACAGCGCTTCCTCCTCCGACATGCCCTGCTGTTTGAGCTGATTGAAGACCCCACCGGCCTCCATGAGCGCTTCCAGGCCTCCGCTGCCTGCCCCGGCCGCGGAGATGCCTCCGACGCCTCCCGCGGCCATTGCTGGAGCCGTGGCGAGCATCATCATGGCCGTCAGCGACCCGTGCTGCGCGATCTGACCGAGCAGCCCCTCCGGGTCCGGCACTTGACCGGCCATCTGGCTTACGCCCTGAGCCACACGCCCCGCCTCTGCGCCAGCGGTGCGCGGCGCTACGCCGAGCGCGCCCAGCAGGGCGTTGGTATCGTAGGCGCTCTGTGCCACCTGCTCCGCGCCCTTGAGCATCCCCCGGCCGATGTCAGTCTGTGGGAGCTGCTCCTCCGGCGCTCCGACGCCCTCCGGTATCTGCGGGGCCAGCAGGCGCTCGTCGCGCACGACCATGGGTTCCACGTCCGTTGGCTGCCCGGTGATGCGCTCGATCTCCCCGCCGGACAGGCGCATCTGCTGCTGTTGTGGAGCGTTGAGGCGCACCATCTCACGGAAGAACTGGTTGTGCTGCTCTGGGGACAGGTCCTGCATGTCCGGCGCGCTGGCCGCGAGCTGCTGATAGGCCTGCGTCCTCTCATCGTCGTTGAGTTGGTAGAACTCTGGGTCTGAGAAGAGTCCCTTGAAGTCCGGCATGTTCACTCCCTACGGCTGGTTGTTGTATCTCTCCACCAGCGATTGTACTACCCCGCCTGGCTGGCCGGAACCAGCAGCCGGAGCAGCGGCGGGAGCGGCGGCGGCCTGGTCGCCGAGCGTCTGGGCCAGCGCTGCCATGATCTGCTGTCTGAGTTCAGGGTATGCCGCAAAGTACTTGTGTACATCTGCAATGGCCGACTGGACGTCAGCTTCAGCGTCACGGACCTTGCCGCGTTGAGTGGCAGTGCTGGATCTAGGAACTTTGATTGGTCCGCCACCGGCTTTAGCGATCTGACCCTCGTACTCTGGACTACCCCACATCGTCGCGTCTGGGATGTCCTCGTGAGCCTTGTCCAGCGCCTCTTTCTGCTGACCTGCAAACGTGATCTGAGCGTTCTCGTATCCGGTCATCGCGTCACTTACGTCGGTGATCGCCTCGAGTGACCCGAGTTGCCCAGGCTCAGTTGAGCGCTGATTGTACGGGTACTTCGGGTTGCGAAGACCCTGGCGAACGAGCTGCCCGTTTTCGGCTCTGACGGTGACGTAAGCGATCTCACCTGGTCCAAGCTGGGCGGCGTACTCGTCCGCGGCCTTCTGACTCATGGGGGTGTTGCTGACGAAGTTGTGGATCTTTGTCGATATTTGCCCAACCTGTGCGCGCGTTTCAGCTCCCATGAGTTC
>Ga0307376_10003799_pt1 | contig 14028 bp, 12 predicted proteins | sample TR2MG_FD_202536 | JGI IMG/M metagenome (GOLD analysis project Ga0307376, IMG submission 202536) | Soil microbial communities from Risofladan, Vaasa, Finland - TR-2 | ecosystem: Environmental > Terrestrial > Soil > Coastal area > Acid sulfate soil | place: Finland: Risofladan, Vaasa | collected...
TTACGGAACGGCCCGACGTGGCGGCCATCCACCTTCTGGAGGGGCACGTCCTGATCCTGGTGGACACCACGGCCAGCGTGCTGATCACCCCGGCCACCATTTGGCACCACCTGCAGCACGCCGAGGATTACCACGACAGTCCCCTGGTGGGTACCTTTATTCGTTGGGTGCGTTACGTGGGCGTTTTCGCTTCGGTCTTTCTGACACCCCTTTGGCTCCTGTTCGCCCTGCACCCGTCCCTGCTGCCACCGTTCCTGGCCTTCATCGGCCCCTCGCACCCGGGCAAAATACCGCTCCTGGCCCAGTTTCTGATTGCCGACATCGCCATCGACATGATCCGCTCGGCCACCCTTCACATTGATACGGCCCTGGCTACCACCGTCGGCATCGTGGCGGCCGTGGTGGTGGGCCAGTTCGCCGCCCAGATAGGCCTCCTGGCCCCCGAGGTCATTATCTACACCGCCGTGGCAGCCGTGGGCACCTTTATGACCCCGTCCTACGAACTGTCCATGGCTAACCGCCTGGTCCGTCTTGTGCTGCTCGTCCTGACGGGGCTGCTGGGCCTGCCGGGCCTGGTCCTGGGTACCGTGGCCGTCTTCATTCTCCTGGTCACCAGCCGGTCTTTCGGAGTCCCCTACCTGTGGCCTCTGATACCTTTCTCCTGGCCGGCTCTGAAGGCTGTGCTCCTGCGTTCGCCTGTGCCTGTTTCCAACATCCGTCCCAGCGCCCTGCATCCCCGGGACGCTACCCGTCGGGCCATACCCGCGCCGGCCCGGAAGCCACGCGGAGGACGCGGCGAATGAAGCCGGTTGTGGGCATTCCGCGGGCCCTCCTGTATTATCAATATTACCCCCTCTGGCGGACTTTTCTCGACGGGCTGGGGGTGGCCGTGGTGGTCAGCCCGCCGACGGGTCGGGCTATCCTCCAGGACGGGCTGGCCGCTCTGGGTACCGACGTCTGCCTGCCGGTCAAGGTGGCGGCGGGACACCTGATGGCGCTACGGGACAAGGTAGACCTTATCTTCCTGCCGCGGCTGGTTAGCGCGGCCAAACGTGAGTACGCCTGTCCCAAACTGATGGGATTGCCCGACCTGGTCCGCCACAGCCTGGACCTGCCTCCCCTGCTGGCTCCGGTGATCGATCGTTACCGGCACGACAACTGGCCTCTGCTGCGGGTTGCCCTGGCCCTGGGCCACAGGCTGGGCGCCTCCGTACCAACGGTTGTGCGGGCCTACCGCCGGGCCCTGGCCTGTCACCGGCAGTATGTGCAGACGATGGAGGCGGGCTATTTTCCGGACGAGGCCGGCGAGGCGGTGTGCGCAGGAAAGCCTCTGGACAAGCGGGCGCCGGCGGAGGCGGTGGTGGCGGTGATCGGCCACCCTTATACGGTCTACGACCGGGAAATAAACTTGAATCTGGCCGGACGACTCTCACGGATGGGCTTGGGCGTGTGCACCGCCGAACAGGTGCCCGAGGCGACAGTCCGGCGGGCGGCGACCGCCTTGCCGAAACATCTCTTTTGGACGGCCGGCCAGCAGGTGGTAGGGGCGGCCTTTCACTACCTGACCGAAAACCGGGTCGCAGGGATGATCAGCGTTATGTCTTTCGGCTGCGGCCCGGATTCCATGACGGGGGAACTGATTGCCCGCCAGGCCAGACAAAGCGGGCGGATACCCCATCTTACCCTGACCCTGGATGAGCACGCCGCCGAGACGGGTGTGTTGACCAGGCTGGAAGCGTTTCTGGACATGGTTTTGAGCCGGCGGGAAGGAGACATCGCTACGTGCGGGTGAGTTTTCCCCACATGGGCAACCTTTGGATCAGCGTTAAGGCAATGCTCGACAGCCTGGGGGCGGAGGTGGTCTGTGCGCCGCCCACCAGCCAGCGCACCCTGTCCCTCGGGGTGAGGTATGCCCCGGAGGGAGCCTGTCTGCCCCTCAAACTCAACGTTGGTAACTTCATCGAAGCCGCTGAAGCGGGGGCAGACACCGTCATCATGGCCGGAGGCTGCGGACCGTGCCGTTTCGGTTACTACGCCCAGGTGGAACAGGCCATCCTCGATGATCTGGGCTACCATTTGCGGTTTTTGGTGCTTGAACCACCCGAAAAACACGCCCGGGAACTGGTGGCCAGGATCCGCTCTATCACCGGTACCAAATCCTGGTGGCAGGTTTTGGGGTCCGTTCGCCACGGCTTCGGCCTGGCCCGCTGCCTGGATGCCCTGGAAATACGGGCCCAGTGGCTGCGACCCCGGGAGATCCAGCCGGGCAGCACCGACCGGGCCCTGGCCGGGGCGGAAAAAGAAATAGCGACGGCCCGGCCCGGTGAGGTCAGCCAGGCTTTCCGACGGGCGCAGGCCCATCTGGAAACGGTGGAAAGGGAAGTAGATCGCCCCGTCGTGCGGGTGGGAGTGGTGGGAGAGATTTTCACCCTGCTGGAACCCTTCGTCAACCTGGACCTGATGCAGCGACTGGGCCGTCTGGGCGTGGAGGCCACCCGTTCGGTATATCTGAGCGAGTGGATCAACGAGCACCTCTTCATGGGTTTTTATCCCGGCATCCGCTCCGCCCGGAGTGCCCGCCAGGCTTCCCGGCCCTACCTGGGCCATTTCGTTGGCGGCCACGGACAGGAGACGGTGGGCGCCAGCGTCCTCTACGGGGAGCAAAAGGTGGACGGCGTCATTCAGCTCCTGCCTTTCACCTGTATGCCGGAGATCGTGGCGCAACACGTCCTGTCTGCGGTCAGCCGGGACAAAGGCATCCCGGTGATGACCCTGGTACTGGACGAACAAACCGGCGAGGCCGGGTTGACCACCCGGCTGGAAGCCTTCGTGGACATGCTGCGGGGACAAAAGGGGGGTATTTGTGCTTGAAAGGCTATCTTGGTATTGACCTGGGGTCGGTGAGCAGCAACTTCGTTTTCACCGACGAGAGGGGGGATGTAGCTGAGGCCATATACCTGCGCACCCGGGGCCGGCCCTTGGAGGCGTTGGCGGAGGGCCTGGCCAAACTGGCAACTGCCCTCCATGACCAGCCGGTGGTGGCCGGGGTGGGTACGACCGGCAGCGGGCGACTCCTGGCCGGCCTAGTGGTGGGTGCGGACGTGGTCAAGAACGAGATCACCGCCCATGCGGCGGCCACCGCCCGTCTGGTGCCCGGAACCCGGACCATCCTGGAGATAGGCGGCCAGGATTCGAAAATTATCGTCTTGCGGGGCGGTACGGTGGTGGACTTTGCCATGAATACCGTCTGCGCGGCCGGCACCGGTTCCTTTCTGGACCAGCAGGCTGCCCGTTTGAACATTCCCATCGAAGAGTTCGGCGAAATCGCCCTGCAGGCCTCGGTACCGGTACGCATCGCCGGACGCTGCGCCGTCTTTGCCGAAACGGACATGATTCACAAACAGCAGATGGGGTACGGGCTGCCGGATATTCTGGCGGGCTTGTGCGAGGCCTTGGTGCGCAACTACCTCAACAACCTGGCCAAGGGCAAGGATATCCGGGACACGGTCGTATTCCAGGGCGGAGTGGCCGCCAACGCCGGTATGCGCCGGGCCTTTGAAAAGGTGTTGACCTGCGAGGTCCGCGTACCCCCTTACCACAGCGTCATGGGTGCCCTCGGAGCGGCCCTTTTGGCCCGGGACCAGACGGGCCGGAAACCGCAAAGCAGTTTCAAGGGGTTCGGCCTGGCCGAACTGGACTTCCGTACCGGTTGCTTCAACTGCAACGGCTGCGCCAACCAGTGCGAGGTGGTCGAGATCACGCAGTCCTCCACTGTTCTGGCGCGCTGGGGGGACCGGTGCGGCAAATGGAGCCAGGCGCCGCTGGTGGCGGGGGCCTAAGCCTTTCCCACATATTTGCAGGCAGCGCGGGGGAAGATATCCAGGGGAGGTGAGCTGATTGTCCAAGGTTCACAAGTGCATGGTCGAGGAGTGCCATTACAACAACGCCGCGACGTGCAACGCGGATAGCGTGCAGATCCGTTCCAGTAACGACGAGGTGACCACATCCGACCATACCTGTTGCGAGACCTTCCGCCCCAAACAGACCGGAATGACACAGACCACGATGAAATAGTTTCGGCGGGTAGGGGGAAGGAGCCGCAGGTCAGCCGGCCGGGCCGGTGGATCTTGCGGCTTTTTTCTTGGGGGCCTCGGCAGGTCGAGGCTTCCCCGGGTCATCCCGGGCGGTCTGCGTTTGCGGACACCCAATGAAGCCGTGCGTTCTCCCGTGGTTCCATCTTCACCAGCGGGGGACTCTGCGCTATGGCCTACCATATTTTGGCCGGTTTGCCCCCGGCTAAGGGTACCAACTAACTGGTTGACCAGCGACGAGACGGTGTCTCGGAAAATAGCTATAAGTTAATTTTACCTTCTTTGACATTTCACGGAAAGTTGATAGGATGAGTTGGAAGCAGAAATATCTGCCCGGCCCTTTCGTGAAACGCGGCGATGAACGGGGTGCCTTCCTGAGAGGCCACGGCTCTGAGACATCCCAACTCCGGGAACCGGAATGAGCGGGATGGAATGCCTCTAAGATTGACTGCTTATGTACCCGGGGTCTGAGTAAAAAGTTCGATAATTTCTGGCCAAGCTGTACCTGAGTACAGTGACGCGACTCCGGCTTCATGTTACCATGATGCCAGCGACAGTCGCCATACGGGGCGGGACACCCGCGGGCCATGGGGCGGGCCGGGCCTCATGGATTAGGGCGTGACGAAATATTTTTCAAGGTGCGACCATGATCCGGCTAAAGGAGGCAGGGATGGATGAGCGTGGAACTCTTACGGAAGACACGGGCCCTAAACGGACTACTGCAGGCGTCGGCCGGGCAAGCGGTCAGTTTACAGGCCATGGCCAGGGTCCTGGGTGATAACATTGACTGCAGCACCCATATTCTAGATGACGGTGGAAGGATTCTCGGCTACTACTTCCCGGCGGATTTCGCCCGTGATATAATGCTGGATATAGTTGCCAATGGTGCCGCTTTCCCCGCAGCATACTGCGAGTTCCTGTCCTCGATCGAGCAGACCCGCGCCAACCTCTGTGAGGAGGGCGAAGCCTGTGCTTTCACCTTATCGGGATTATGCCGCAGGCGTGACAGGCGGATTACCGTCGTGCCCATCCTGGGGGCCGGTACACGTCTGGGCACAATGTTATTAATCGGTTTCGGACGCGATTTTTCGGCGGCGGATCTTGTCCTGGCCGAATACGGGGCTACGGTCATCGGCATGGAGGTCTTGCACCTGCGGATGGGCCGCCTGAAAGACGCGGCACGTCAGTTAGTCAGCGTGCAGGTGGCCATGGAGGCCCTGTCCGACTCCGAACTGGATGCCATCCGGCGTGTTCTGCCGGTAGTGCAGGCCAGCCAGGGACTGGTGGTAACCACCCGCGTGGCCAAACAGATGGGCTGTACCCGTTCAGTAGTAGTGAACGCGCTGCATAAGTTGAAAAGCGCCGGGGTGATCGAATCAAGGTCGCTGGGTATGAAGGGCACCTGGGTTAAGCTGCAGAATGAAGATTTGCTGGCCGAGATCGAGCGCCTCTGGCAGCAACGCAGACACCGGGGGCGCAGGGCGCCGGTTTCCCCTTTGGTGTCTGCGGGTCACCGGACTGCAACGGGCGACGGGGTGCCGGTGTGAGCTGAACGGGGCATGGCTTGCCAGGTTGGTCAAGAAGCAAGGATGGGTCGAGGTGTTCGGCATGAGCGGGACGGGGGAGAGGCCGGGGCAGAAGGCCGTGGGACTGGAGAGCGGACAGGAAACGTTTGAAGCTCATTTGGAGCGATGGAAGGAGATCCGCGCCAGTAGCGGACAAGACGTGCAAATCGAGACAGCCGCTAACTGCCTGAAAATGGGGTTGTCTATCGACTTCATCGTCCGCATTACTGGTCTTGACCGGGAAGTGGTCAAGAAGTTGGGCGGGGAATTACTTCCTTGAAGGGGCAGGAGATTCCCCTGCCCGAATTGACATTCAGAGATGTTGCCGCCGGTTCGGCCCTCCATCTCCAGGCCTTGGCCCTGCGCCACAGAATTTTCTTTCAGCCGTTCGGCGTACCTCTGGAGAAAGTCCCTGACCCTCAGGAAGAAAAGAGCCTGCATTTGGTGGTCGTTTTCGGGGCAATGGCCATCGCTTGCGGGCGCCTTACGGGGGATGAGGGCGCCGCTCAGATCTCCCAACTGGTGGTGGAACCCGGGTTTCAAAAACGTGGTCTCGGTTCGGAACTTTTACGCCGTCTGGTGGCGCGGGCCGGGGAACTGGGCGCCACCAGCGTATATCTTAATGCCCGTCTGCCTTTAGTGCCGTTTTACCTACGCTTTGGTTTCAGCGCCGTTGGCGACGTGTTTCCCTCCGGCAAAACCGGCCTGCCCCATCAGCGGATGGAGCGGCGGTTGCCATGAATGGGTTTTTCCGCCGCTACTTGTGCCAGCGGGCCAGGTGCCGGAAGGCGTCCAGCTTTTCCTGCTGCCCCATCCTGGCCCGGTTGACGGCATCCTGTAAAAAAGCGATGGAGTCGTCGTACGTGGGCCTGTCCACCGGATAGGGGAAGCCGTCCTTGCCCCCGTGGGCGAAACTGTAGCGGGCCGGATCGCGGTAGCTGGGCGGCGTACCGTACGCCAGTTCCGCCAGGAGGGCAAGGGCCCGCAAGGCCTTGGCCCCTACCCCTTGGGTGGCCAGGAGGCCGGTAAAATCCTGCGGTTGGTTTAAGTAGCTCTTCAGGAGGACCCGCTGAAGACTGTCCGGGTGCAGGTCGGCGGCGTCCAAGGAGTGCCTGGCCGGCAGACTCAGGGTCTTGGCCTGGAGGGACTTCAATTCCCTGACCAGTTTTTCCGGCTGTTCGCGGGATAATTCGCTAATCAGCCGGCGCGCCGGCTCGCCTTCCCCGGCCACCAGGTTGAGGGTGGTGGCTTTCTGGTCCGAGCACACCGCGTGGTGCGGCTCGCAGACGAAATCGGGCATGGTGGTGGATAGCCAGTGGTAGCGGCGGGCCCACCCGGTGGCCTCGTTCATGCCCTGTTGAACCACGGCCCACTGGCCGCCGGCGGTGAAGAAAAAGCTGTGGTGGTAGATTTGGTAGCCGTCCTGAACGGCGGCGCTGTCCACCTTGGCCGACATGCGGCTGGCGTAAACCAGTTGGTCCGGGTCCAGAGTCAACTGGTGGTTTTCGGCCAGGCTGACGATTTCCTGTGGGGTTTTGCGGGAAGTCTGACCCTTGCCCCCGGCCGCGAAGAGGCCGCCCTTCAAGTCGGCCAAGGCTTCTTTCAAGGCGCCGCAGACGGTGGTGGTGAGGCCGGAGGAATGCCAGTCGAAGCCCAGGGCGCAGCCCAGGGCCTGGAACCAGAAGGGGTCGGCCAGACGGGTCAGGACGGCCGCTGGTGGCGCATCCACCAGCATGACCTCCAGGAGGGCCCTGCTCATCTTGCGCATGCGGGCAAAGAGCCAGCCCGGACACTTGCCGCCGTGCAGGGGAAGATTGGCGATGCCGGTGCGCATTTATATCCCTTCCCTAGTTGATCTTTCGTTGCATTATACCGCGGCGGAAGCCGCCTAACAAGAAAAGAAATATTGGGTTGCCAATGGTCTGCCCTTCGATTAAAATAATGGCAGACTTCTATATATTTACGAAGGGAGTGGCTGAATTTTGGCTGACCTGAAAATCCTGCTTTCCGAACAGGAGTTGCCCGACCGTTGGTATAACGTGCAGGCGGACATGCCCAATCTGCCGAAGCCCCCTCTGAACCCAATGACCAGGGAGCCGGTCGGCCCGCAGGATCTGGCGCCCATCTTTCCCCTGGACCTGATCCTGCAAGAGGTCAGCCGGGAACGCTGGATCGATATACCGGACGAAGTCCGCGACATCTACCGGCTCTGGCGACCGTCGCCCCTTTACCGGGCGCGGCGGCTGGAGAAGGCTTTGGATACCCCGGCCCGCATCTACTACAAGTATGAGGGAGTCAGTCCGGCCGGCAGCCACAAGCTGAACACGGCCGTTCCCCAGGCCTATTACAATAAGAAGGCGGGCATCAAGCGGCTGGCCACGGAAACGGGCGCCGGCCAGTGGGGTGCCGCCCTGTCGCAGGCCTGTTCTTTTTTCGGTCTGGAATGCACCGTGTATATGGTCAAGGTCAGTTACGGCCAAAAGCCCTACCGGCGCTCGGTGATGCAGATTTTCGGAGGCGAGGTTTATGCCAGCCCGAGCGACCATACCGCATCCGGGCGGGCTATTCTGGCGGCTGATCCGGACTCGCCGGGGAGCCTGGGTATCGCCATCAGCGAGGCGGTAGAGGACGCGGCTACCCATGCCGATACCAACTACGCACTGGGTAGCGTTTTGAACCACGTCCTGATCCACCAGTCGGTCATCGGCCTGGAGGCCAAAAAACAGATGGAAAAGGCCGGTGACTATCCGGACGTGGTCATCGCTTGTTGCGGCGGAGGTTCCAACCTGGGGGGCATCGCCATGCCCTTTGCCTACGATAAACTGGTGGCCGGAAAGAACATACGCATCGTCGCCGCCGAGCCGTCCGCCTGTCCCAGCCTGACCAAAGGCCTTTGCGCTTATGACTTCGGGGACGTGGCCGGCCTCACCCCGCTCCTGTGGATGTATACCCTGGGCAAGGACTTCATGCCGCCCGGCATCCACGCCGGGGGACTGCGGTACCATGGGGATTCGCCCCTCGTGAGCCAGATGGTTCTGGACGGGATCATGGAGGCCAGGGCCTACGGACAGACCGCGGTCTTCGAAAGCGCCCTTACCTTTGCCCGCAGCGAGGGCATCATTCCGGCACCGGAATCAGCCCACGCCATCCACTGCGCGTTGGAGGAGGCCCTCGCCGCGCGCGAGGCCGGCCAGTCCCGGGTCATTCTGTTCAACCTGAGCGGCCACGGACTGTTGGATCTCGCTTCCTACGATACCTATTTGGCCGGGCGCCTGGAGGACTATGCCCTGCCGGAAGAGCAAATCGCCGCGGCCATGGCCAAATTGCCGGTCATAGAATAGAAAGGTTACCGGGGGAACCGGGATATCCGCTTTTCCCATGCGGCTGGCGCTGGACGGGCGGGAGACACTAAACAAGCCGGCGGCCTTGGCCGCCTCAATAGTGCGTCGGAGGGATAGTATGCGTTTCAACGGTACCATGCGCATCAACAGCAAGAATCATCTGGAAATAGGGGGCGTGGATACCGTCGAGTTGGCCCGTGAGTTCGGCACGCCTCTATATGTCGTGGACGAGGCCTGTTTCCGGGACAACTGCCGGCAATACCGGGAGGCCTTTGCCGGTGGGGGAGATGTGGTCTACGCAGGGAAGACCATGTTGGTCAAGGCGATCTGCCGTCTGGTGGAGGAAGAGGATCTCTCCCTGGACGTGGCTTCGGGAGGGGAGTTGGCCTGCGCCCTGGCGGCCGGGTTTCCGCCCTCGCGCGTGTATTTTCACGGCAACAACAAGACACCCGGGGAAATAAGGCTCGGGGTGGAGAGCGGGGTCGGCCGGTTCATGGTCGATAACCTCTACGAACTGGAACTCTTGGAGAAAACGGCGGCGCAAATGAATGTGCGCCAGGGGATCATTCTGCGGATTACCCCGGGTATTGAGGCGCACACGCACGAATACATCAAGACGGGGCAAATAGACTCCAAGTTCGGCCTGCCCATCGAGACCGGCCAGGCCATGGACGGGATAGAGAAAGCTTTGGCCTGTCCCCACCTCGTTCTCAAGGGGATTCACTGCCACATCGGCTCCCAGGTCTTCGAACTGGAGTGTTTCGAACACACCGTGCAGATCATGATGGCGTTTCTGGACCAGGTTTACAGGAGGACCCGGCACGTGCTGGAAGAACTGGATTTGGGCGGCGGCCTGGGCATCTATTACGCCGAGGGCGACGATCCGCCCGCCATCACCCGTCTGGCCGAGGTGATCATTTCCACGGTCCATGAGGCAGCGGAGACCAAAGATCTGCCCGTGCCGCGCATTCTGGTGGAGCCCGGGCGCTCCATAGGCGGGCCGGCCGGCACCACCCTGTACACCGTGGGGGCGGTCAAGGAGATTCCCGGGGTGCGCACCTACGTGGCCGTGGACGGCGGTATGAACGACAACCCGCGGCTGGCCCTTTATGGCGCCCGCTATGAGGCCATTCTGGCCAACCGGGCCGGGGAGACGGCCGGAGCGGTGGTGGCGGTGGCCGGCAACTGCTGCGAGTCGGGCGATATGCTCATCCACGAAGCCGAACTGCCGTCGCCGCGCCCGGGCGACATCCTGGCCATATCGGCCACCGGAGCCTACAATTTCAGCATGTCCATGAACTACAACCGTTTTCCCCGTTCAGCCATGGTCCTCGTCGTTGACGGCCGGGCCGACGTGATTGTGCGGCGGGAGACCTATGCCGATGTCCTGGATCGCGACCTGGTTCCGGCCCGCCTCTGGCAGGAGGAACTCCTCAAGAAAGCGGTTCGCTGAGGCCATGGACCTGATTACCAGCCACGTCAACACGGACATGGATGCCCTGGGGGCCATGATCGGGGCCAGCCTCTTGTATCCCGGCGCCCAGATGGTTTTTCCGGGCCAGGTGGCGCCGGACGTGGAGGAGTTCATGGCCCTTTACCGGGATGTCTTTCCCATCCGGCAGGCCAGGCAGGTCAACCTGAAGGACGTGGACCGGCTCATCCTGGTGGATACCCGGAACCCGGTCCGGTTGAATACCCTGGCCGGGCTCCTGGGCCGGGAAGGCCTCCGGATCCACGTTTTTGATCACCACCCGGCGGCAGAAGGGGATATCGCGGGGCATCTGGCGGTGGTCGAACCGGTGGGTGCCACGACCACCCTGCTGGTGGAAGCTATCCAGACCCGGGGCATCGGGCTCACCGCGCTGGAGGCCACCGTGATGGCGTTGGGTATTTACGGTGATACAGGTTCGCTTCTCTTCAGTTCCACCACGCCCCGTGATGCGCAGGCGGTGGCTTACCTTCTGGCCAAGGAAGCCAACCTGGCCGTGGTCTCCGAATTCATGGAACGACCCTTTACCCCGGAACAAAACGACCTTTTCAAGAAGCTTCTGCTGGATGCCAACGTCACCGTACAAAACGGCGTCCGGATCATGATCGCCCGGGGAACGGCCGAGGAGTACGTCAGCGGATTGGCCCACCTGACCCACAAGCTGGCCGAAGTGGAGCACATGGACGTGGTTTTTACGGTTACGGCCATGGAGGACCGGGTTTACGTGGTGGGACGCAGCCGCACCCCCCTAGTCGACGTCCGGGACATCGTTGCCGTGTTCGGCGGGGGAGGGCACGCGATGGCAGCCTCGGCCACCATCAAGAAGGCTGAGCTGGCAGAAATCGCCGGGAGATTACTCACCGTGACCCGCGCCAAGGTAAAGGCTCCCCTGACCGTCCAGTCCATCATGTCCAGCCCGGTCAAGACCGTCACCTCAGACACCTCCATCGATCATGCCGCCAGGGTCATGGTGCGCTACGGGCACACCGGCCTGCCGGTAATCCAGGACGACCGGTTGGTGGGCGTCATTTCCCGCCGGGACGTGGAAAAGGCGGTCCTGCACGGCATGGGCCATGCTCCGGTGCGCGGCTACATGTCCGGCCGGGTCATCGCGGTGTCGCGCCCGGACCCGGTTGCCCGGGCCCAGGAGCTGATGATCGAACACAATATCGGCCGCCTGCCGGTTTTGGACGGCGAGCGGCTGGTGGGGATAGTATCCCGGACCGACCTCCTGCGCAGTCTGCACGGTGGCGAGGTCAAACTGCGGCACACCGACCTCTTCCGTCCTCATGCCACGGGGCTGGCCAACCTGCGCGATCTTCTGACCCGTTTAGACCCGCCGGTGAGTATGGTCCTGCAGGAGGCCGGCCGGCTGGCCCACGACAAGGGCTGCGAGGTGTACGCCGCCGGCGGCATGGTCCGTGATATTCTGCTCCAGGTCAGGGGCATAGACATCGACCTGGTGGTGGAAGGCGACGGGATCGTCTTCGCCCAGGCACTGGCCCAAGTGCTGGGCGGACGGCTCCGGGTCCACCGGAAGTTCAATACGGCCAAAGTGTTCTTGCCGTCCGGCCTCCGGGTAGACGTGGCTACCGCCCGCGTCGAATATTATCAGTTTCCGGCCGCCCTACCGGAGGTGGAGAGTTCTTCGCTTAAACACGACCTGTACCGCCGTGATTTCACCATCAACGCCATGGCTATCGCTCTCAATCCGGAGCGGGCCGGGGAACTGGTGGATTTTTTCGGGGCCCGCTCGGATCTGCAGCACGGTGTGCTCAGGGTTCTGCACAATTTGAGCTTCGTTGAGGACCCCACCCGGATGATGCGGGCGGTTCGTTTCGAACAGCGCTGCCACCTGACGATGGAGGACAACACCAGGCGGTATCTGGACCTGGCGGTCGCCGAGAAGGTCCTGGCGCGTCCGCACCCGGTGCGCATCTGGACGGAACTCCGGCTCATCCTGACCGAGGAGAATCCGGCGCGGATGTTGAAGCGCCTTTTCGAGCTGAAAATGTGGCCGGAGGTTTTACCGGAAGTGACCCTGTGGGAGGTTCACCCGGTTCTCAGCCGGCTGCCCCGTGCCATCCGCCTCCTGGCCTTCTGGGGGCAACCACCCTACGCCGAGCCCTGGCTGCCCTACTGGCTGGCCCTTTTCCACTGGACGGAAAAAGCCCTGGCTCTGGCCGTGCACGAGCGGTTTCACTTGAACCACCGCGCGGGGCAGGCCATGGAGAAGACCCTTGCCTTCTGGCGTCCGGCTCTGGACGGTTTGTACGACCCGGCCCTGAAGATGAGCGAACTCTGCCAGGCCCTGGAAAAGTTGCCGCGGGAGGCTTATCCGCTGTTGGCCGCCATCAGCGAGGAGGACGCCGGACGCGACCGCCTGCGCCTGGCCGTGCAGGCCATGGAGAAAAACAGGCTCTCCATCGACGGGCGTGATATAATACAGATGGGTTATCCGGCCGGGCCGGCTGTGGGGCGCACCCTGGCGGCGCTCCGTGCGGCGCGGCTGGACAGCCGGATTGAAGGCCGGCGGGAAGAGCTGGCCCTGGCCCAAAAACTGATGCAGGGAGAAGAGCCCTTTGCTTTTTAACTTTCCGAACGTTCAAAGCCTACTGAGCATCCTGGTGGCTTTCCTTCTCGCTCTGTCCGGGCACGAGTTCGCTCACGGGCTGGCCGCCGACTTACTGGGCGATCCTACGGCCCGCCGGGCCGGCCGCCTGACCCTGAATCCCCTGGCCCACGTCGACATCGTGGGCCTCCTGGCCCTGCTCGTGGCCGGTTTCGGCTGGGCCAAACCGGTGCCGATCAACCCGTTCCTGTTAAAGGGTAACCGGCGCGCCGCCCTGATCGCCGTCTCGGTGGCCGGACCCCTGGCCAACCTGCTCATGGCCTTTCTCGGGGCCGTGATCGGGGTTGTGCTCTACGACCGGGGGCTGGGTAATTACGGAGCCGCCACCCTGGCTGCGCAGTTCGTTGCCGTTAACGTGATGCTGGCCGTCTTTAACCTCATTCCTATTCCGCCGCTGGACGGTTCGCAAATCTTGGCCGCCCTGTTGCCGGGCCCGCAAGAGTGGCTGCTGTCCCTCCAGCGCTACGGCGTGGTTATCCTTTTTGTGCTGGCTATTACCGGCCTTTTCCGTTTCATTATCGGACCACCGATATCGGTGATCACCAATGGCCTTTATAATCTGTCCTACCTGATTGCCACCATATTTCATTAGCGTTACGGAAAAAGCGGGAGGCGGGATTTGAGAAACCCGGGCTTCCCGCGGGCCAGATATATAGTCGTTCGGGTTACGATATATGGTAGGAGAGGAGACCTTTCCATGCGTGTTCTTTCAGGAATTCAGCCTTCGGGCTCTCTGCATCTGGGTAACTACTTCGGGATGATGAAAAGGATGGTGGAATATCAGGAGAACAACGAACTGTTCTGTTTCCTGGTAAACTATCACGCCCTGACCACTGTGGATGACGCTGATTTTTTGAGACGGCAGACCTTTGAGGCGGCCTGCGACTTTCTTGCCCTGGGTTTGGACCCC
>Ga0307376_10003801_pt1 | contig 14024 bp, 7 predicted proteins | sample TR2MG_FD_202536 | JGI IMG/M metagenome (GOLD analysis project Ga0307376, IMG submission 202536) | Soil microbial communities from Risofladan, Vaasa, Finland - TR-2 | ecosystem: Environmental > Terrestrial > Soil > Coastal area > Acid sulfate soil | place: Finland: Risofladan, Vaasa | collected...
TTCCTCTCTGCAGGGGTATATGGTGCTGATTTTCAGGATCAGGATCCCATTAACAGGTTAAGGGAAGTTACTGATGAGCTTCAGGTTGCCCTGGAAAATAATGCTGATCCGGACCTGGAAGTGCAGATGGTCGAAGAGATAGATGAAATATTTGCCGGGAATAAAATCAGTGACACACTGCTCCTTTCTGACGCTCACTTCCTGGCAGGAGTGACAATGTACAATAAAGGCAGATACCGCCTGGCTCTTGAACGATTATCACTATCCGCAAAACTAAGGGAAACAATAGGTGTATATGACCGGCGTTATGCTTCATGCCTCAGTAATATGGCTGTCTGCCAGTTTAAGGTTGGAGATTATTTACAGGCACTTGACATAGGGAAGCAGTCAATGAAATTAAGAAGAGAAGCTGCAGGCGAGGATTCTTCATCACTTGCTTCAAATTACCTGAACATGTCAAGTATTTACCTTGAACTTAAAGACTCAAGGAGGGCAATAGCGGCAGCAGAAGCAGGACTTAACATTTCACATCTTTATCCTGGCAAAGTGATTGTATCCACAACTGCTGACCTGTACCAGGTGATAAGCCTGAGCCTGCTGCGAAATTCAGAATACACTAAAGCACTTGTTTATTCCAGGGAAGCATTAAGGCTGTATGACCTTGACAGGAATCCCAGTGAGTCAAAACAACTGATGCTTAATACTACTTCACTGCTCTACAAATATCTAAACCAGCCTTCAGAAGCTGAAAATTTCATTCTGAAAGGATTGGATCAGATAAATAAAAATAATCTGTCAGACAACTATCTGCTGTTCATAAACTATGCAGAATTTCTGGCTGAATACGGTCGTACTGAAGAAGGCGAAAAGGTTCTGCAGAAGGGGCTGAAGATGGTCAGTGAGGTTTTCGGCAAGGAAAGCAGGGAATATTATCTGATGCTTGCCTCCCAGGCATCATTTATTCACAAAGCCACAGGAAAAAGCGACAGAGCGCTTGAGATCTACAGGGAGTGTTTCTCCTATTTCGAATCTCATCCCTGGGATACATCTGTCAAGGAATCTATTCTTACCGACTATGCAATGACATTAGTTAATGAGGGTGAGAATCTGGAAGCACTGGAAATTCTGGACGGAATACTCGGTGCAACAGATGGATTGATTGATCCTGAAGGCCCAACAGCCAGTGAATTCAATGATTCAGAATCTTCACAGAATACTCTTATAGCACTCTCACTTAAATACAGGGCATTGAATATTCTTGCCGGTGAGACAGGGAACAATGGCTATATCATTCAGGCAATAGAAACCGGTAAGGTTCTGATATCACTCTATGGCAGCCTCAGGCTGGGAATGAGCGAGGAAGAAAGTCGTAACTTCCTGAGCGCTTATGCCCGTGAATACTATACGGGAATAATAGAAAATTACTGTTCTTTATATAAGAATAACCATGACCCGGAGCTCCTTAAGAGCGCATTTGAGTACTCAGAGAGAAGTAAAGTTGCTGGTTTTCTTGCTTCCATCCGTGAGGTTAATGCAACTCGATTTTCAATTCCTGATGACCTGTCTCTCCTTGATAATGAAATCCAACAGCGTATCGGGCTTTACAGGGAATTTATAAATAACGAAAAAGACAGGATTCAGCCTGATTCCCAGAAAATAGTGACATGGGAGAAAATCACTTTCGACCTCCTCAGGTCACGGGATTCGCTGATCAACATCTTCGAAAAAAGGTATCCGGCCTATTATCAGCTTAAATTTAAAAATGAAATAACACCTCTTGATAAGGTCAAAAGAGTCATCGGAAAGGAAGCTAACCTACTGAGTTATGTCCTTACACAGGATAAGCTGTTCAACTTCGTGGTAAACAAGCATCACACGGAGGTGATAACCCGTGAGGTTGACTCTTTGTTTTACAGGCGGTTGATCCGTTTCAAAGAGATACTTACTACCCTTCCTGAAAAAACCTCTGTACGTCAACCGTTTAATGAATATATGGATCTGGCATATGAGCTTTACAAAGACCTTCTTGAACCTGCAGTACCTTATCTTAGAGGCAATAAGATTGTCATATCACCTGATAACATACTCTCATATCTGCCGTTTGAGACTTTCATTACATCAGGATTCAGCAGTGATGAACTCCTTTATCGTGATGCCCCGTTTGCTTTAAAAAAGTACAGGTTCTCATATATATATTCTGTCACCCTTTCTTCTGAGACTTTAAAACGAAGCAGAAGGCTTTCCAATGACCTTGTTGCTTTTGCCCCCTCGTATGAGGGAATGGAAATCGAAGATACCCTGTTGATGCTCTATCCGAATCTGCGGGGAAGGATATCAGCATTACCCTATGCTGTAGGGGAGGCCCAGGACGCTGTTAAGCAGTGCGGAGGCGTGGCTTTTGTCAAAGGATCGGCAACGGAGGAGGCATATAAAAAGAATGCTTCAGGCTATGACATTATTCACCTTGCAATGCATACGCTCATTGATGATGAGCGTCCTGCTTATTCAAAAATGGTCTTCACCAGGGCCCGGGAGGGTGCTGAGGACGGATTACTGAATACATATGAGGTCTACAGTATTCCTCTCGATGCCATGATGGTGGTCCTGAGTTCATGCAATACAGGTTCCGGCATACTTATGACCGGTGAAGGGATTTTAAGTCTTGCCAGGGGCTTCCTTTTTGCAGGAAGCAGATCAGTTGTAATGTCAATGTGGGAGGTCGAGGACTATTCAGGGTCAGCAGTCGTCAAGACTTTTTATAATAACATCAAAAAAGGACAATCTAAAAGTGCAGCCCTGAGAAGAGCCCGTCTCAACTTTCTAAGAGATGCGGATCAGGCAAGGTCACATCCTTATTATTGGGCTACCCTTGTTATCTACGGTGATGATTCTGCATTGTATTTCAACAGGATAAGACTTTACTCGGCATTTATCGTCCTTCTCCTCGCTGCAACCATTCTTACGCTTCTCGTTTACAGGGAACCAAGGTCCTGATACTCGGGGTCTGTCTTTATTATCTGCATCAGGGCCTCCTTGCACAGGTATTTTTTACGACGGGCATAGGCTTCGCTTTTCATTCCCATTTTTCGGGCAATCTCTTCATAACTGTAACCATCGATAAATAGATTCATTACCATCTGACAGTCCTCCTGGAGCAAGGCAAATGATCTCGAGACTATCCGCTCAAGAATTACTTTGTTTGCATCGGCCAGATCTCCTTCATCAGAAATATCTGATTCCAGTGGGGAAACTCTCGATTTATATCGAAGTTGAGTGTTCCATATGTTTCTGGCAATGCCGAAAAAGTAGCCTTTAAGGTCTGAAGTCAGGGTAAAATCGCCTTCCGTGACCTGCTTGTAAAGAACCACTACTGATTCCTGAAGGACATCGTAAACATCGTCATCTGAACCGCTGTTTTTTTTAAGATGATCTCTCAACATATCATAATAGCCGTCATAGAGGTAGTTCAGTATCTTATTATCCTGCCTCCTGATGCCATCAATGATGTCGCTGTCCGAGTACTTCTTGAATAAGCCCAAGCAAATTGTATAATTGGCAAATATAGCATTTCCGCAGCCCATTGACACCTCCTGCCTCTCTTCTCTTTTTATGAGCTCTACAGGAAAACAGTCTGCAAAATATGGATATATTTACGCTGCCAAACCATTCTGACAGGTTACTTATGCCATTTCCTTTTGTGAGACAATACGATGCGATGGATTGTGGTCCTGCCTGTATCAGCATGATCGCTCAATGGCACGGTAAGTATCTTTCACTTGAGACAATCAGGAACAAAGCCTGGATAACCCGGGAAGGTGTATCGTTCCTTGGTCTTAAAACAGCCGCGGAAAGTCTGGGATTCAATGTGCTGGGAGTGAAGATACCCTTTTCAAAACTCTCTGATCAGGCTCCCCTGCCTTGCATCGTGCACTGGCAGCAGAACCATTTTATTGTAGTAAATAAGATAGACAAGGGAAGAGTCTGGGTCTCAGATCCGGCCCTGGGACGGCATAGTCTTACAACGGATGAATTTCTCCGGGGCTGGTCTTCTGACAGTAGTGGAGACCTGCCTTCTGGTATGGCACTATTTCTGGAACCCGGAGAAAAATTCAGAGATATCAAAGATGACCCCAGACCGGGTAGGGGACTCCAATTCCTTTTTCCTTACCTGAAGCCTCATAGAAATAAGATTGCATTGCTGTTGCTTGGCCTGGTGGCAGGCAGTCTTATCCAACTCGCCTTTCCTTTTCTTACGCAGGCAATTATAGATAGAGGCATAGCAAATCAGGACCTGAAGCTTATCTACCTTATTCTGTTGGGACAACTGGCCCTGATAGCCGGACGGCTGATTGTTGAATTTGTGCGCGGATGGATGCTGTTGCATCTGGGCACAAAACTCAATATCACTATTGTCTCTGATTTCCTCAAAAAGCTTATGGCTCTGCCAATTGCATATTTTGATACCAGGCTGAACGGAGATATTCTTCAAAGAATAGACGATAATAACCGGATTGAAAGTTACCTCACATCCTCAAGCCTGGCAATCCTTTTTTCGTTCTTCAATCTTGTGGTCTTTGGTGCAGTGCTCGGATTTTACAGTATCCCTGTCCTGCTGATATTCCTTGCCGGGACAATACTTTATCTTCTTTATGTAAGCCTGTTTATGCCCTCAAGGGAGATACTTGACAATATCAGGTTCAGGCAGATGGCTGACGCCGGCAACAAGATGATAAATATTGTCAACGGCATGCAGGAAATAAAGCTTGCCGGCAATGAACAGAGCAACAGGAATGAATGGGAGAAATTGCAGCTTGACCTTCACCGAACGAGGGTCAGGGGACTTAAACTATTTCAGTTCCAGGCTGCCGGGGGAACTCTTATTCACGAATCAACCAATATTCTGATAACAGTTGTTTCTGCCACTTCGGTGATAAACGGAACCATGACTCTGGGCATGATGCTTGCAGTACAGTTCATTATAGGTCAGTTGTACGGGCCTGTCTCGCAGATCATTAACTTCCTCAGAGCCACTCAGGATGCCAGAATAAGCCTTGAGCGCCTCGCTGAGGTTCATGCCATGGAGCCTGAGGATGCCGGAGACGCTGCAAAGCAGAGCCCTATGCCTGATGATAATACGATAAGGATCAGCAACCTGGCATTCAGGTATGAAGGACCCGGATCCCCTTATGTTATTCATGACCTGAATGTAACTGTAACGCCTGGAAAGGTCACTGCCATTGTCGGTGAGAGTGGATCTGGCAAGACAACTCTTCTAAAACTGATGATGGGATTCTATGAGCCATCGTCAGGGGAAATATCAATTGGTAATATTAAGATCAAAGGTATTAAGGTTTCATCTCTGCGAAAATCTGTCGGGGTTGTGATGCAGGAGGGATATATCTTCCCCGACACCATTAAGTCAAATATTGCTCCCGGCGAAGAAGAACCTGATCCTGAAAGGCTGCACCGTGCAATTACGCTTTCAAACCTGTCAGATATTATCGGGGCCCTGCCTCTGGGGCTGAAGACGAAAATAGGTCCGGGGGGACATGGCCTGAGCCAGGGACAGAGACAGCGCATCCTTATAGCCAGGGTGGTTTATAAAGAGCCGCAGATTGTGCTTCTTGACGAAGCTACCAGCTCACTTGATGCATCAAATGAGAGACTGATTGTCGAAAACCTGGCTTCATTTTTCAGGGGGAAAACAGTCATAATTGTAGCGCACCGGCTTAGTACGGTTCGGAACGCCGATAAGATACTGGTTCTTGAAAAAGGTTCTGTGACTGAATCAGGTACCCATGAACAGCTTGTTGATAGGAAAGGTACCTATTACAGACTCATTAAAGATCAGCTTGAGCTGGGTCAGTAAGAATTTTCATATCCGGGTCTATTTGCCGGAATAAGGCTCATAGTCGTCAGGCTGACCGGAAAGACCACTTTTTTTGTTCGTGCTCATTTTTTCTCCTGCCATACCTGTTTTTTTCTTTTTTACGTATCTCATATATAAGCTGATGCCTGTGAGAACAAACATTAGAACAAGGAGCAGGATGTCTTTCTTTTCCATCTTGATTTAATATGAAATGATTTCTCAAAATTAAACTAATTGTGCTTCCGCCCAAGGGGTATTGTCATTTAAATGATCTAATGGTTTGACTTTTACCAATAATCCATTATTTTCGTGGTTTGAAAAATGGGGAACTGTTAGGAAGCCTCACTTATTTAACGCACTGATCTAAAAGGATTAAAGATGATTACCAAAAATCCGGTAAACTCTGTTCATGATGAACAATTCGATGCTGAAGACAAAGCATCTGAATCTGCAGGAGAAGAAACTAACAATGAAACCGGTGAAAATGATCCGGTAGAAACTGTCGCACAGGCTGAAAATACAGATGCTCCGGTCGCCGATGAGGAAGCAACGGACGAAAAGCCTGATGATATTGATGAGGAAGAAACGGCGGGGACTGTTATTGATGACGCTCCAGAGACTGTAGAGGAAGAGCCCGCTGTGATTATCGTTGATGAAGTTTCAGAGATAGCAGCAGAAGATGCTGCTGAAACCGTTGCAGAAGAGGCTACTGAGACTGTCGTGAATGAAGTGTTGGAGACCGTTGCTGAAGAGGCTTCAGAGACTGTTGCAGAAGAGTCTGCCGAAAATGTAGTAGAAGAAACTACCGAGGCTTTGGTGGAAGAAGAGCCTGTTAACTATGACGAAATAGTTCTGCCGCTTGTGGATTATTCGGGGAGTTCAAGAAAAGAACTTGTTGAGACCCTGGTGCTGATAGTTGAGAACAGGCCGACTGCAGAGATATATGATGATGTCAACAGGATCAAAGAACTGTTTTATAAGAAGACAAAGGCAGAATTTAATGAGAAACGGCTCAACTTTGCCAAGGAGGGAGGCAATATTGACGAATATAAACCTGAATATGATGAGCTCGAGAACCAGATTAAAATAGTTCTTGAAACATATCGGACAAAAAAGAATGATTTCAATAAGATCCAGGAAAGTGAGAAGCAGGAAAACCTGAAGAGGAAGCATGAGATCATTGAAAAGATCAAGGAACTTGTTAACAGGGAAGAAGCAATAAACAAGACCTTCCAGGAATTCAGGAACCTCCAGAATGAATGGCACTCCACAGGGATGGTTCCGCAGTTGGCTCTTAAAGATCTGTGGGAGAGTTACCACCACAGTGTTGAGATCTTTTATGATTATATAAAAATAAACCGCGAGCTAAAGGATCTTGACCTGAAAAAAAATCTCGAAGCCAAGATCTCCCTGTGTGAAAAGGCTGAAGAGTTGTTGATGGAACCGAATGCTATCAATGCGTTCAAGTTTCTGCAGGATTTCCATAATCAGTGGCGCGAGATAGGTCCTGTGCCGCATGAATATAAAAATGATGTCTGGGAACGTTTCCGCGAGGCTACCTCGAAGGTAAACAAGAGACATCATGAATATTTTGAAAAGCAGAAAGACGAACAGAAGACAAACCTTGATGCCAAAAATGCTCTGTGTGAGAAAGCTGAAGAGATTGCCAAAAGCGAGATCCTGACATTTGCGGATTTCAGAGAGAAGTCAGATGCAATTCTCGAGTGTCAGAAACTGTGGCGTACTTTAGGTTTCGCTCCCAAAAAGTATAATAATAAGATTTACCTGAGGTTCAGGGCTGCATGTGACACCTTCTTCGAAAAGAAACGTGCCTTTTTTGCTGAGAGTAAAGAGGTACAGGTTAAAAACATGCAGGTCAAGACTGAACTGTGCCTGAAGGCTGAAGCTCTCCAGGAAAGCACTGATTGGAAAGAGACATCTGATATCCTTATTAAGCTGCAGAAGGAGTGGAAGGAAACAGGTCCTGTTCCGAAAAAATACTCGGAAAAGATATGGAAGAGATTCCGAAAGGCCTGTGACACTTTCTTTACTCATAAGTCAGAATATTTTGCCGGAAGAGATACTTCCTACGAGGATAACCTGGCTACCAAGCTGGCCCTTATTGCTCAACTTGAATCATTTGATCCGGGTGAAGATATGAAAGCTGGATTTGAGATGCTCAAGGAAATACAGAAAAAATGGACTGAAATCGGCTATGTTCCCTTCAATAAGAAGGAGGAGGTTTCACATATGTACAAGGATGCTCTCAACAAACAGTTTGATAAGCTCCAACTAAACGATGAGGATAAAAACATCCTTAAATACAGAACACGGGTTGAAAGTGCAAAATCAGACCCCAGGGCTGCCCATAAGTTCAGGAATGAGAGGGAGAAATTCTTCAGCAAGATCAAACAACTGGAAAGCGATATCGTGCTATGGGAAAACAATATTGGCTTCTTTGCCAAATCAACCAATGCCGATAACATGATCAAAGAGGTGGAGGAGAAGATAGCCGATGCAAAAAGAAATATCAAGATACTGGAAGAAAAAGTAAAGCTGATTGACAAATCAATGCTTGAAGAATAATATTTTCGTTTCAAAATCAATCAATTCAAATTTGCATTGTTGTGGCTGAAGTAAAGTATGTTTTTGTGACTGGCGGTGTTACTTCATCGCTCGGAAAAGGAATCATTTCGTCATCTCTGGCAAAACTGCTTCAGGCGCGCGGCTATTCTGTCACCATTCAGAAGCTGGATCCTTACATTAACATTGACCCGGGGACACTTAACCCTTATGAACATGGTGAGTGTTACGTGACAAATGACGGTGCTGAGACAGACCTTGACCTGGGTCATTACGAACGCTTTCTCAATGTCCCGACGTCACAGGCCAACAACATAACCACGGGCAGGATTTATGAGTCAGTAATTAATAAGGAGCGCAAGGGCGACTATCTTGGAAAAACAGTACAGGTCATTCCTCACATTACTGATGAGATCAAAAGAAGGATTAAAATTGTAGGTTCAGGAGGTAAATTTGACATTGTTATCACCGAGATAGGAGGCACTGTTGGCGATATCGAATCGCTACCCTACATTGAATCAGTGCGTCAGATGCGATGGGAACTGGGTCCGCAGAACTGTATTGTGATTCACCTTACCCTGGTGCCTTTCCTTTCCTCATCGGGTGAGCTTAAGACAAAACCCACGCAGCATTCTGTGAAGATGCTGCTTGAGGAGGGAATACAGCCTGACGTGTTGGTGCTCAGGACAGAAAAAAGTCTGACCGAAGACCTCAGGAAAAAAGTGGCTCTTTTCTGCAACGTTGAAGTATCTGCCGTTGTGGAATCCATAGATGTGTCAACAATATACGAGGTGCCCATCAGGATGCAGCTGGAAATGCTTGACACCACTGTTCTGCGTAAGCTGGGACTTCCTCCGGGACACGATCCAATGCTGGACGAATGGAATGAGTTTCTTCATAAACTTAAAAACCCTTTACACATGGTCAGGATAGCCCTGGTAGGCAAATATGTTGAACTGGCTGATGCATATAAATCAATTTCTGAATCATTCATTCATGCCGGATCGGCAAACGAAACTGCGGTTGAGCTTATATATGTTCATTCCGAGGAGATTGATGAGTCCAACTATGTTGATATGCTTAAAGGATTTGACGGTCTTCTTGTTGCACCGGGATTTGGTTCCAGGGGCATTGAGGGCAAAATACTGACTGCCAGGTATGCCCGCACCAATGACATCCCATTTTTTGGTATTTGCCTTGGAATGCAGTGCGCTGTTGTGGAGTTTGCCCGCAATGTGCTTATGTTTGAGGGAGCTCACTCTACAGAAATAAATCCTAAGTCAAAATACCCTGTCATCGACCTCATGGAGGAGCAAAAGAGCGTTACAGAGAAAGGTGGCACAATGCGCCTCGGAAGTTATAAATGCGAGTTGCTCCACGGATCAGAATCATTTAAACTCTATAAAAAGGAAGAAATAGCTGAGCGTCACAGGCACAGATATGAATTCAATAATAAGTATCTCATCGATTTCAGGAATGCCGGTATGATAGCCACTGGGATAAACCCGCAATCAGGGCTCGTAGAAATCGTTGAAATACCTTCACTTCGATGGTTTATTGGGGTCCAGTTTCATCCTGAATACAGCAGTACTGTACTCAGACCTCATCCACTTTTCGTAGGATTCGTTAAAGCATGTATAAATATTAAATAATGACTTTTCAAAATAGCTAATGGACAAGAACACAATCACAGGACTCGTTCTGATCTTCGCGATCTTCTTCGGGTTCAGTATTTATAACAACCAGAAAACCGGTAAGATTTTTAACAGGGAGGTTGCCACTGCAGACTCACTTTATGCTGCCGGTAATTACAGTAAAGCCAGAGACTCATATATTACTGCTCTGGGTTACAGACCAAAGGATCAGAAATCAATTGCCAGACTTACGGAACTGAATGGCAAACTGGGACTTAATACCCAGATCCAGACTGTAAAGCCTGACTCGGCCATTGCAGATACAACCGTTATGAAAGCTCTGACCATGCCGGTACCTGATATAGGTGCCTACGGGCTCTTCTCAGGCAAAGTCACAGGCGAAAACAAATTCTACACAATTGAGAACAGCAAGGTGAAGCTGACGGTTTCTTCTAAAGGTGGAAGGATCTATTCTGCTGTTCTAAAGGACTATCAAACCCACGATTCACTGCCCGTAATTCTATTTAATGGCGACTCAACAGTATTCGGATACAATTTCTTTACTTCGGATAATAAGGCCATACGAACCAACGACCTGTATTTCGAGGCTGAGAATGCAGATGAGCCAATAGTTGTAACAGACAAACAGCAGAGCCTCAAGATGCGCCTTATAGCAGATAACGGAGCCTCCATCGATTTTATCTATACACTTTATCCTGATGAGTATATGGCTGACTTTGAGACAAAGCTTGTCTCAATGGGTTCTATTATCCCGCCCAACACATCATCACTGGCGTTTGACTGGAAAATGTACGTGCCGCAACAGGAAAAAGGCCGGCAGAATGAAGACACTTATACCGGGCTCAAATATAAAGTATACCAGGAGACAGCAGAAGACCTCTCGTTTAGACAGAAAAAGGGAACGGAAACTGCGAACCTTCTTAAGCTTGACTGGATAGCTTATAAGGATCAGTTCTTCTCCACCGTGCTGATTGCCGACGATTTCTTTCTTAATGCAACAGTTAGCTCCACAAAGACAGATCCGACATCAAAATACCTGAGATACTTTGAATCGGAAATCGGGGTTCCAATAATACAGGGTGAGACACCGGGAGTAAAAATGAAACTCTATTTTGGCCCCAATAGTTTCACCAGTCTCAAAAAATACGGTATGGGACTTGAGGATCTTGTATACCTCGGGAAAAATATAATCAGATGGATTAACCAGTATGTGATAATTCCGATTTTCAATTTTCTTGATAACTTCATTGTAAGTTACGGCCTCATTATCCTCATACTTACACTGCTGATCAAACTTGTCCTTTCTCCCCTGACACACAAGTCGTTCCTTTCCCAGGCTAAGATGCGGATCATGAAACCGCAGGTAGATGAACTGGCAAAAAAATTCCCGAAAAAGGAAGATGCGATGAAAAAGCAGCAGGCTACCATGGAACTTTACAAGAAAGCGGGAGTAAGCCCAATGGGTGGCTGCCTTCCCATGCTCCTGCAGATGCCCATATTGTTTGCCATGTTCCGCTTTTTCCCCACATCTATAGAACTGAGGCAGCAGCCATTCCTGTGGGCACATGACCTTTCAACTTACGACTCTATACTGAACCTGCCGTTCACAATACCCATGTACGGAGACCACGTCAGCCTGTTTACACTTCTGATGACAGTGTCTACCATCATTTCCACCAAGATAACTAACCCGTCAGGGGGAACTGAACAGATGCCGGGGATGAAGTCAATGATGTATATGATGCCGGTAATGTTCATGCTTATCCTTAACAACTTCTCAGCGGGACTTACCTATTATTACTTCCTGGCAAACGTTATCTCAATTGCTCAGACAGAAATTTCCAAGAGGTTTGTTAATGAAAAGGCCCTGATGAAAAAGATTGAGGATAACAGGAAGAAGCCTGTAAAGAAATCGACCTGGCAGGCGCGACTGGAGGCTGCAGCTAAACAAAAAGGCTACAAGCCTGCGAAAAAATAAATCTAATAAAAGGCTGCTTCCGGGCGTCCTTTTATTTTAATAAAAATGTTCAAAAATAATTGTCAAACATGTTTTTCGTAAACACTTTTGGCTAAATTAGCTAACTAAATTTTAAAATAATGGGGAAGAAATTAAAGAACAAAGACATAGCAGCCAGGCTGGGTCTTTCAGGAACACTTGTATCACTGGTGCTTAACAACAAAGCCGATCAGCACGGTATTAAAAAGGAAACTCAGGAAAGAGTCATTGCTGTTGCGAGACAAATGGGTTATTTCAATGAGGTTGCCGCAAAGGGGGAAACTGCAGCCATTGAAGAGAAACCTGGAATAATCGGTATGATCGTTCCTTCAATGAGCGATCCTTTTATTTACGAGATCACTCCTTATCTGCAAAAGGCCTTTGCCAGCATTGGTCTGGGTTTCTCAGTCTTTACAAGAGATCCTGATGATATGCGTTTCAGCCGCCTGACACTTTCACTTAAAAAATTCTTTAGCGGAATGATACTGGTGGGTGATGCCGCAGATGACCATATAGTAAGGTCTCTCAACCGTGATGAGTATCCTGTGGTGCTTCTCGAGAAGCACATCAAAAGAGTAAGGCTGAATACAGTCTGCTCAGATAAACTTGCAGGCGCCGGCATTATGACTGAGCACCTCATGGGCCTCGGATTTAAAAATCTGCTGATAATTTCAGGAGAGGGATCTGCCGACTCTGACAAAGAGATGCTTGATGAACTCAAAGCTGCTACCAAAAAAACTAAAGAATTTGCCGATGTGCAGTTTACGGTTGCCCGTATCCCGAAAGGCGGAGACAGTTTTGACCTGGGGCAGGTCGAAAATTTTCTTAGACCTCCTCATCGCACTGATGCTATTATTGCCATAAACCCTGAAATGGTCTTTCCTTTATTAACGGCACTGCAGACTAAAAATATAAGAGTACCTAACGATGTGGCCATTGTCTCAATGGAGGACGGGATCGGTTTTGACCTTCTTAAAACGCCTGTCACCAGACTTAAAAGACCTCTGGCAGGAATGTCGCTTAAGGTTGCCAATATAATGTGGTCTGAAATAAAAAACCAGGGAAAGGGCAAATACAAGCGCCAGGTGAATCTGACCCCTGAACTGGTAATAAGGAGCAGTTGCGGCTCTTACCTGAAATAAGTATTAATGATAAAGGTATCTCTGTTGCAGACAATTTTGCTGGCAGCAGGTTTGATCTCCTGCAGCAGCAATCACCTGATTAAAGAGAGATCTTATAGAGAAGAGGTTCTTAAGGATTATCAGCTCAGAAGTGACCGGTACGGTGAACGGCGAAGCAATCTCTTCAGTTTCGCGGATGCAGTCGGGAAAACCAGCCAGCGGGAGGCAATGCAGTTTTTGCTTGCCTATATGCCTCTCAGTGACCTTGCCTTTTATGAGCCGGAATTCCTGATTGCAAATGTTAAAGCAGCATTGAGGACAAGGGAGGAAATGACATGGGGCACTAAAGTTCCCTATGATCTCTTCCTTCATTTTGTTCTGCCGCAAAGGGTTAACAATGAAAATCTTGACTCTTTCAGGCTGGTTTACTATGATGAGTTGAAGAAGAGGATAACCGGACTTGATGCCAAAGATGCAGCTCTGGAGATCAACCACTGGTGTCACGAAAAGGTGGCTTATGAGCCTGCTGATATCCGCACATCAGCCCCGATGGCAACAATACTCTCCGCCAGGGGTCGCTGCGGGGAGGAATCAACCTTTACAGTGTCTGCCTTAAGGACTGCCGGCCTTCCGGCCCGCCAGGTTTACACCCCGCGATGGGCACACAGTGATGATAACCATGCATGGGTGGAGGTTTGGATTGATGGGACCTGGTACTATATGGGCGCCTGCGAACCTGAACCCGTTCTTGACCGGGGATGGTTTACTGTTCCGGCCACAAGGGCCATGCTGACGAACAC